>JACKZZ010013847.1_pt1 | contig 14202 bp, 14 predicted proteins | sample 8027871 | NCBI WGS metagenome assembly JACKZZ01 (sample SAMN15724774, study PRJNA655200) | protist metagenome | isolation source: fluorescence activated cell sorting (FACS) single amplified genomes of... | place: USA: West Boothbay Harbor, Gulf of Maine | collected 2000-07-19
CTTACGATGAATTTATTTTCAAATAGATTGAGCAAATGTTTCATCGTCCGCATCATTGGTCTAGTGGTAGAATACACCGTTGCCATCGGTGTGACCCGGGTTCGATTCCCGGATGATGCATTTTTTACAATTCAAAATGTTTTGTGTGATCATAAATGAAAGGTTGTGTGGTCTCAGAAGATTCTTCATTATGAAACATTTTGTTTTCACCATTGTCGACCTGCGGTGTCTCTTCTCCCAGTTGAACGCGTATGCTTGTAAAATGAAATCGGTTCCGACAATATGACATTCGTTGAAAATGGATTTCGCCAAGACAACAACAGTGCGTTTGGTTGCGTTAGAAAGAATCAATCACAAACAACAGTCACATGACAAATGTACGATACATATTACATATTATTAATAATTCGTTTGATAATGATCAGTGTATGGGTCAGAATTGGATTTTTTGTATTTGCGGTTGTTTATGTCGTCTGGTAAGGTGGAGCAACAGAAAAGCATCGATTTGGGAGTTCGGGGCGGCATGTTAGAGCACACATTTTGTCAGGATGCGCCGTAACTAAGAATAAAATTAATTCATCTTTTTCAATATTTCGTTGTTGACATTAGTTTGTTCATTCATTTCATTTCAAAAATAGACGCGCAGTCATATTCATGAATCAAAATTCTTTATTTGAAAGTTTCGTTCATTCGCAAATCTGCTATTAAATCATGTGGGTAAGCCCTAATACCAAAAAAGAATAATTATCTTTTCAATTTAAACAAATTGAAAATTATTGTTTACTATGACAGGAGTCTGTACAGGTCAGTAGCGGTCAATGGACAAGGCAAGGATGCTGTGTTTGAGCCCGCCGATACGTAGAAGCCCACACCGCCACAATTAACTTCAATTACATTATCATTTGATTTGATTTTAGTTTTCAGCTCATCACATTTGTGAGCGAACATTGCTTCTCGTTCATTTGATTATCATTGCAAATTGGATAGTTTTGTCGGCACACGTAAGAGGGAATCCATTGAGTAGTATTTATTCCTCAATGCAACTTCACGTGTATGCCCCAATTCGAACCAATGTAAGGCGTACCATATCGTTATTCATTTTTACAACACTAATTTTTGCATCCGATATTTGTATTTTCGTCATCACGCGTTTTGTGCTCCTGGATTTTGTTGGCGTTGTTCCGTGTGTAGTGCATGGGTTTGTAACAACACATGTGGTGCGTGAAGGTCTCCATACGAGGTTTGTCAACGGTTGCTTTTTTTTAATGGTGTCATTTTCTATGGTTTATAAAGATCTTGGATTTTGATGTGTGGTGTTGTCCTCAAAAAGTGTGCGAATTTCAATGTTTACATTTCCAATACATTTTTTTATTTTGCATTGATATTTTTCAACGCAGCAGCAGAGAGTTTTTTCTTTTACGATGTTTTATATAATTTGATTTTAATGATTCAATTCAATGCAAATTAACAAAAACATCAGTATATCATGAAATAATTGCAATTTAAAATGTTATTGTTTCGTAATATCATTGCATTCGTTAACAGCAATTCGTCATCGACGAATTTGCCGCATTTGATTCATGTATTTATAATGATAGTGTTTTATTAATTAAGTACATTTCTGTAATTTTTTGTAGTGATTTTTGATTGAATCATAAATTACAATCCAATGCAAATCCATCATAATGAAATCACACAATGCAGTGTGGACATAATGTTGTGAATTGTTTTAGACTATTCCTCATTTATTTATTAGTTTGAATTTCATTTTATGTTGTGTTCGAAACATTTGTTTACAAGAAGGTAAGTTTTCATTTTTGTTGTTTCGTTGATGAAATAAGATTGTGAAAAACAAACCGCACATGAATTGATTTAGGGGTTTAGTACAATATTTACATTCTTCGATCATGTCATTCGATGAGCAGAAGTCCGCCGCTGGCGAATCACGGCAGCAGCAATATCCCGTGAGTGTGCCCCGCAGTTACCAAGAATCTTTCGAGCAGGACGGCAGTAACTTGGCATATTCTATTTTAAACATTTTTTTGAGTTTAAATTTAATTCTTGAAACTATTGTTCATTTATTTCAATCGATACCGATTTCAAATCCTTTTCAAAATAATTGATTTCTTGATTGATTGGCATGCAGTTATTTATTTTCATCAGGAAAACATTTTCCTCAATTTGATTTCCACATATCAAATATTGTTCGTGATCAATGAAATGAGTGATATACACGTTTATGGATCGAGTATTTCTTATTTTTTATTTTCACATGTTTGTACCCATGTAGGTAGTTCGTTGCGGCATGCTTGTACCCAGCGGTTGCCGCGACATACGTTTACCGGTTACGGTGAATTCCAAACCTCCTTACAGAACGACAGGCGTAATGAGCAGCACATTTCACAGGACCTTCCTCTCAAGGAAGCCAGACATGGCGAGTTGGAGACAAAACAAGAAACCCAATTTCCTCCGTCCCCTCAACACTCAATAACCTCATTTTATTGAATGGTGTTTCTGGGTCATTTATTCATTCAACAATCAAATGTTTTGGTTGAAAAATGATCATTTGATTGCGAAATTTAATTGTTTTTTCAAAAACATTTATGGTTGCAGGTCATTCGAGAAGGAGGAGTGGACGTGTTGTGCGTGCCGGTGTACCGTTTCCCCCGCCATTGCATCAGCTGCATTGTTACGGTTGAAGAACGTAAACATTTTAACAATGTTAATATGTCCTTCGACTCTCTTTGAGTGAAAGGACATATATTCTTCAATGTTTCTCGTGCTTTGACGAGGTGTTCAAACCTCGAGATATTACACATGAACAGACAATTTGTTTAATTAATTTCTTTGATGGTTTTATTTATCGTATTGTCTACACATCATCTTTTTATTTGGAATCGTTGGGAAGTCGATATTTTACAATATTTCGCCATAAATATTTAATATTTCAATATTATCAGGCTGGGGTGAGTGAAGGCATCTTAGAAACTCTCAGCGAGGATTCATCCATTCGCAGCCTCCTGTCCAAATTGGAAGTTGCGATCGACGCGCTGGATATCAAATGGCGCCAGGACAACGACGGTTCCGGGAAGTGGCGCCCCGTGGTCGTCGACGCGGCCACCGACACTAACCGCGCCGTTTCTGGAGCAGCTGCAGCCGTTCACGGTAGTAAATACCGCCCGTCTCCTTTTAGCCAGCGCCCCGTTGCAGCAGCACCGCCACGGCGAGGGGGGTCAAGTTGCGGGATTGGTGGTGAGCGTCCACCAATGCTGGCGCGCGATTTGGCTGAGGACCCCTTGCTCTTGACGCCGCCCCAAACAAGCATTGTCATTGATTGCTTGGTACCGCATTTCACTCATGATTTTTTTTTTTTATGATATGAGTTGCAAATTCGTTTAACATGTTTGGGATTTGTGTTTATTAGTAATCTCAAATCATAAAACAAATCATGAATGAAATGCGATACCAAATAGTAATTAACATTAATTTGATACCGCATTCCATTCATGATTGTTTTATGATTTGAGTTGCAAAATGGTTTAGCATGTTTGGGATGTGATTTTATTACTAATAAACCCAAATCCCAATTATTAGTAATTAACATTAATTTTGGTATCGCATTTCATTCATGATTGTTTTATGATTTGAGTTGCAAATTCGTTTCACATGTTTGGGATTTGAGTTTATTAGTTCAATTAATTTTAACAGGTGAGTTGGTTGCGCCCATTTGTGTATCCATCGTTTGGTTGCATACTATTGAAGAAAGTTTCAATATTTTGTCATAAAACAAAAACTATTGCAAATGGTTTCAACCGTTTTTTGCACAAGGGCCTGATAAACACAATGTTGTATTCATGTGCGTAATTTTGTGTCGATAATATAATATATGAGAAATGAATTGAAAGACAGCGAGATATGGTGGATGTTTCTCAATTATTTTATCTCAGACGTGTTCACTTTATGTCGTTGTCTTTCCATTAATCTTATTATATAGTAACGGCACAAATTTAGGCTCAAAATCACGAACAAAGGTACAGCATGTGTTCTAAAAAAAAGTATTTTTTATGAATTTGTTGCAAGTGAATATAATTATTGAAAGCATGATTTTTCATGTCTTTTTTTTGTGGATGTTTTTTTAGCCGTCGAATAGCAGCATTGTGACCGGAAGTTTGCAAACGTTCCATTACGGGGACGATTCCGATGAGGATTGGGCTGCGAGCATTTCGAAAGCCACAAAACGCAAAGCATGTAAGATGTTGTTGCAAACATTCCGGTCTGGCGAGTTACACACACTCGTGAAGAACGCGCAATTAGCCGTTCTCCTTCCAAGGCCGCCCTCCTCACCCATCGCAGATCCGGCCGCGCCAGTCGCTCTTGCAGCAGCCGACAAAATTGGTTCCCCCAAGAGTTGCAGTATTCGAAGGTAGTCAAGCGCACATTATGATCAGAGTGCCATTTCAACAAAAATTCAAAAATGGAGTGTGAGGTCTATTCATAGTACCTAATTCTTTTCACAAAGACATGTGATTAACGTGTAAATGCAAGGTTTTCAATTGATTAAACCATTATTGGACATCCCAATCGCAAGTAATTCTGACAAATGTTTTTTGGACAAATACCTTACGATCAAATTTTTTTTTCTTTTGTTTCATCGGGAATAATGTGTTGTTTGTCATTTTCCGAATCGTCAGTCCTCCTCTCGCTGCCGACAAGATTGGTTCATCACCAAAGAATGACAACAGCAGTGCGAGCAGGTATGCCAGCCCCAATGTTGTAGGAATCGCCGCCTCCTCCTCTGTGAGCGCAAAGCCCAAGTCGGCGAGTAAGAGATTGACCAATTTTGGCAGGAAAAAGACGTTCACTAACAATACTACTACTACCAGTAGCAGTAGCAAAAGTCACAGCAGCGGATATGTTCGTCAACAAGCGCAGTCGTTTCAATCCAGGATTGAAAGCGCGGCGGCTGCGGATGCTTCTGCTTCTGCAGAACCCCCAGCTACAGCAGTTTCTGAATCTAAGACTGAAAGCCATGATGTCACAGTGAATTCGTCTGGTGTTGTTAGTGATGATGCCGATTCTTCTAGTGTCAGTGGCACTCATCGAGTGGCGGAATCCACGACGAAATTTCCGGATCTGTCCGCGTTGGATACGAATGTTGCGTTGAGCAAAACAAACGCCCTTGATTCTGAAATTATTAATGGACAGATTGAAGATTCTGGTGCCACTTCTGCAGCTGGTGGTGGTGGTGGTGGAAGCGGTACGAGGAGTAGTAGCAGAGCGAATCGACAGTCGCTTCTCACCAGTGGGTCGCCCTTGCCAGCTAAGCCAACGCTCAAGGAGGCCATGCGTTTTGCGAAGTCCATCCGCCCTATGCATCATCATTCATCGTCCAAATCATCCACGTCGGCAGCCAGCAGTTCAACAACAGCGAAAAAGAGGCGGAACAACCTCAACATGACACAGCTTTCTGTCGATACAGACTTGCCCGTACCGCCCAGCCCTAAAAACGTGTCATCAAGCGATCCGGTGGTGCCGAAGTTGTTTCTGCCCGGTAGCGGCACAAATTTCTCAACTAAAACGGACATCTCGGGAATTACGTTAGAGCGGACGCGTGATGACGATTTCTTACCAACACCGACACCATCGGTGGTAGATCAAGAACAGTCGTTCAATACGCCGACAAAAAGTTTTCGAAACCCCCAAGGCCTCAAGGATGAGGACACCAAAGACCATGCACGAATTGGTACCGAGCTTATAAAACAAAAAAGATTAATCGCACATTTATTTTCATGTTCTCTATTGTTAGTAAAATCTAAATGATTCCATTTTGCAAACAAAACATTTTCGTGAAACAGTTTTGTTGGAATAATAATAGTCTTATGTTTTTCCATGCATTTGACATTTCACTAATTTTGACAGCCGGATTTTTTTTTTCACGCATTCAATATTTTAAGATGGATATTCGGAACACCAAATTTAAAATTTCAATACGGCGGCCTTCAAATCGAATGGATTTATCCTTCATTGTGGTAATATGTATAATGTCGCATTATTATCCGTGTTGTACTCAGAAATTTTTATGAAAGACAAGTCATACCCTAAATCTCAATGTGGTGACCAAAGCCCATCAAAATTCCGCGACACGAAAATTGATTCAGTGAAATTAATTATATGAATTCAAATTCGAAAGTCGATTTGTTCATTTTGTGCCTATAGGTTCAATGTATTCTCAATCCAGCATTGAAGAAGACCTCACAAAAGACGAGACGGATCTTGACCAAGAACCGGGAGGTAGTAGTAGTCATGCTGTCACCTCAAGTTCTGTTACGGCGGCTTCCGATTCTGCGACAAGTTCCAAACGTAAAAAGGATAAAGCGGAGGGCGTCGTGAATTTGGGCACCATTTCGCGCGAAACCATCAAGTCTGGCGTCACAAATGCAGCCGTCGGATTCGTGTCTGCGTTTGCAAGCTGGATCCCAAATCTCGATTTTGACGAGGACGATGATCCGGTGCTCCGCGCATGCCGCGATTCGTCTCAGTATTGATTGACAATTTTGTTGCGTTCGCATGATTGCAGATTGGTTTTAATTTTTTGTCTTAGTTCTGTATGCGGACGTTTTTCTAGGATTTGAAAACACGATCTCACATTAGTTCATTCTCATAAATTTGTCGTTGGTTGACGTGTGGTTGGGGTGCTGAGCAGTGCGTGGGTGTTGTTTGATCGCATCGATGATCGCCGTTAGAACAAAAACGTGTTGTGAGCTCCTTCACTGTGTCTCATTGTTCGCCGTTTGTGATTCGCATCTTCTGTATGAATCTCGGATAGATGATGCAATTTTTCTGCATTTCTTATTCTTTCAGGTGTGAATTCATTTCATTTTCGAATTTGGAATCTTTGTTATCGATGTTCTTTGTTTGTTCATCGATTTATTTGTTGATAAACGATTTCATCTTCCGTTCGCTTTGCTCATTGAATTCGCTCAATCTGTGTTTCTCTGACAAATGGAAATAAGAATAATATCATTGTTTCAATTTATTTGTCAGCCGTTCTTTTACATATTCACGGTGGATATTGTTTCAAAGATTGCCGCGCATTTAGACAGAAATATTGAGCGTCGATAGAAATATCATGCTCAGTCGTTTGGCTGATGCGGTGCGCGGGGTGTTAGTCCGCCCCGGTGTCCCTGCACCGAGAAGCAGTTGTTGTTTCAGTCGTCGGACTTTTGCAAACAAGCGCATGGTCCGCAATTTCGACGTTACACTTTTTGAGACCAGCCAAATGGAAGTTCGATGACAAACCACCATTCTCACTTGTTTTGGCATCCTAAGTTACACTTTTCCGCATTAAGCGACGGTCACCATTATGATTTCAGCGTTTTTAATTCCAAAATTTCAAATTTTCAACTTAAGGAAAATGAATTTTTCACTATTTCAAAATTTTCAGCAGATTATCTTTTTTGGCATCCTAAGTCACACTTTTCCGCATCACGCGACGGTCAACATTATGATTTCAGCGTTTATTATTATAATTATTATTATTCAAAATGTTCAAATTTTCGGACTCAAGGAAAATGAATTTTTCAGAATTAAAAAATTTTCAACAGGTCATCTCGCGCTTGCGCTTTCCAAGTTATCGTTTTGATGCCCAACCGTGTCGCATACATTGATTTAACGGTCCATGAATTATTCCAAAAACGGTTTTAAATTATAATCCATCAGCAATACATTGTATAATGTTTCTTGCCAACCATACGGCGTCATTGTTTTTTATGTCGTCGTCATTTTAATATTAATCATTCAGGTCCCCACCCTTTTGGATGCTGTGGAGAGGGCGTCCCGAGTGTATGCTCATTCAACGCCAGCGCTTTGGGATCGTCTCGTGGCCCGTTCTCGTGCGTTGCTCCCTTCCATGACTGGAGACGAGATCTCGCGCATTCTTCACGGATTACACGTCGGCGGCGCATACGACGAGAGTCTATTGGAAGACATTTTGATCGAGTTAGACGAAGGCGAGATCTCATTCCGTGGGCCAAACGATTTCGCAGTATTTGCACACGCGCTAGCGCTTCACCGCGAATCAAGCGATGATGCGGGGTTGCGGAAGAAGCTCGCGGGGTGGTTGTTCGAGAAATGTTTTGGCCCTGGGTCAATGACGTTGACAGCAAGTGATTTATCATGTTTGTTGCGCGGTTTACGACAATTGTTGGTAGTCGGGGAGGTACAGGAATCAGATGTTGCATCGTCGTCCACGTCCACCTCGTCATCCAGTTCTTCCCAAGGGTAACTAACACACTGAACATTAACGTCTTAGCGTCCCAAACTATCCATTTCGTTTCTGCATTCAAAAAATTTTAATTATCCAAATTCTAATTTTCAATAGTTCACGTTCACACCTAGGATCAAAATTCGGCGCCGAATATTTTTTGTGGATTCGAGCGGATTCTCACGGGTAACACAATTAACGCGTCGATTCAAATCTAAATTTGAAAACCCTCCAAATTGGATTAACGTATACCATCCAGAGGAATGTATCAACATCGGGCGCCGCCTAAGAGCGCCCAAAGTAGATTCGATTTCAATTCAAGTCGAAATGACGGAATGAAATGAATGAGCGCTCTTCTTTTGAATTCGAATGGGTTTACATCAATAATATTGTTGTAGTTCAATTATTTATTTTTCTTATACACCCATTCGAGTGTATAAGAAAAATAAATTATTGTTTGATGATTGTTTTTTTTTGTCGGCAAAATTATTGTTTATGATTGTATTTTTGTCGTTCATTTGAGGTTTGGTGCAAACACAGAAAGCTTTCATCAAGTACAGAATCGTTTATCGTCGGTTGCATCGAGCGTTTTTCAACCAGCATTACGTTTCGCCACGCCGCCAGAGATGATCGATTTGTGTATAGAAGCGTGCCGTTGGCATCTCGTCTCTGCAGTGCGCGAGTGTTTAGAGGTACTAGAATCGCGAAATTGTATTAGTGTGCTTGACAGTAAGGCATGTTGCCGCTTGATCCACGCACTTGCGCGACAGGACAATAATAATATCAGTTTGACGTTATCACATTCTAATTCTTCTTCTTCTTCTCCTTCGGACATTGATGCGGGGTCGTCTTCGTCGCCGTCGTCTGTTTGTGCTTTTGCCGTTGAACATCTGGTATCGAGAGTGGTGAGTACGTCGGCGTATTTGTCCATTGATGACACGATTCAGTTCCTTGACGATGTGTCAGTTTTACAATCATCATCCTCATCCACATCGTCGTCGCGCATCCCATGCCACGACAACATCATCCCCGATGCTACAGCCGACGACGACGACAAGGACAGAAAAACTACGCCGTTGACATCTTTATTGGCCCCTGTTTTAATGCGGTTGGCAAAGCGGGTCAAAGGGTTGTCGGTTCCTCAGCGTGAGCGCTTGTTGCCCATCGCCAAACGGTTACCGCCGACGCCGCCGCTTGCTGAGTCTGGTGGAGTGGCTGCCGGGCGCGGTGCGTTAGAGCGTGCGCTTGAAAAGCAGCAGCAGCAAGCGTGCGATGATGCTGCTGCTTCTGTCGACCAGCAGCCGTCGCCGACAGCGACGGTGTCAGTTTCTATTTGAAAATGGATTAATTATTAAATTATTATGCCAATGAATTTACATTTTTGTTTTTGTTTTTTCAATCAAAATTATTTGTTGATTGTAATTTCATGTCAAGGCGGACTTTTCGTATGTTGTATGCGGCGTCTGATGTAATTTTGTGTATGCCGATGTTGTATGGTCTATGGATAGTTGTGGGGTCATTTTTGGTATGGTCTATCATTTGTTTTCGCCTTGGATATTTTGCCAAATTGCAATTGGGTTTTTTATATTATGTCGACAAAATTGTTCTTGGATTTCGATTCGTTTTGAACGTTTTTGTTTTCTTTTGTTATGGCGATGTTGTATGTTCTGTCGGCGCGGTGGTCGGCGAGCTGACCACGCTCGCTTACGCGAGCCGCGCCGACAGAAAATACAAAATCGTCCCAACAAAAGCAAACCAAAACGTTCAAAATGAATCGAAATCCAAGAATCTTTTTCCCGGCATACATATCCAACGCGTTTGTTTCGTTCGTTGCACAGAACGCTGTCAGTGGACAGAGGACAATGTATTTTGTGGGGTGTGGATGAGTGGGTGTTGGAGTGTGTGCACCAAACAGTGTCACAGATTTACTGAATAAATTGATTTTGGATTTGCTAGTTTACATATTCAATTTGACAAATTTTGCTTTGTTATCGTTCGTCTGTTATCAGTTGATATCGTTTATTTCCAATTGTATCAAGTCATTAAATATTGTGGTATGGAATCAAAACCACACAGTTGTAGTTCTTCAATGCCACATTGTGTCAAAATTTATTGTACCTAAGTTCGTTTTTGTTTTTTGTGGATCCATGGATATCTGCGGATTTGTTTGGTTATCCATGGATCCACCAAACGTTACCAAACGAATTTACGTATTGTGAATTTACCACGATGTGGCATTGTTGAGTCATTTGTTTGAAGTAATTAATTAATTAATGTTTCAATATTTTTTAATTTGGTATTGTCCACCAAAAGTTTTGTTTTAGTGTCGACATCGAACATGCTATCCAAAGTGCCCCCGTTTCGATTTTGGTATGACAATGGACAAAATATCCACACCAAAATCAAATTGAAAACGTTTGAGTGACTCGAAATTATTGGATCATTGAATTATTGAATTATTGATACCTAGCAGATTTCTGAATATGGAATGCAGTTGATTGCCGCACGAAACGTGTTTGACGGTTTATGTTTTCGATTGACAAATGAGGTAAGAGTGCCCGTTCCGTATGCATCGTTTCCGGCCTGAGTTTGTTTTTGCATTTATCATAATTGTTGCTTTGTTTTCGCGTGTCATTCATTGTTATGCACCAACAATAATTATCCTGTTTTCATCACAAAAGCATTAGTTCATGTGAATAATTAATTTATTCATTAATCAGTCAGCACCTTAACATTTAGGTTAAGTTGTGTGTTTCATTTCAGGTACAATATGTTTATATAAAGTCAAATTCTGGATGTTGTGAATATTCATTATTTGTTTGAATTCATGAAAATAGTTTAAATAAATTCATAATTCACACGTATCATAAATAATAAATTTTTCAACAATCGAGCGAATTGAATTTTCAGAATTTTAATTTTGTTGTTGATTTGCGTTGATATTTATGCACAGTATAATTTATATGTTTTTCACATATTATAGTACTATTATTATTTTTAAAAGAAAAAATTAAATTAAATAATTAGTTGTGTCACATAATTGTATTTATTTACAATATATCATTGTCTCAAAGTCAGTAACATGTGATCACGAATCGCGATTCGCGAATCACAACACATATCAGATGCTTCTGGTGTTAATACTATTTTTCACTCGAACTGAAAAGGCACGTACGATTTTCTGTTTCATCGCATTCATCTAATTTTCCAGAGAATTATTAAATTATTATTATTAATTATTATTATCATTTACTTTTCAAAAAATCCAAATTCCAAAATCATTAGTCATCTGGAAGAAGAAGTTTCCAGATTGGTATGTATTTATTGTTTCTATTATTCCGTTCCCATTTTCATTAATTACAACGACATGATCAATTATTTGCATTTGTTCACTCAATATTGTAATTAGTTTAGTGCATGGCGGACCATTTTATTGATTCAATTTCATTTCGTCTTTGTTTTAAGTCAGTTCCTTTTGTTTCCTGTCAGAGTCAGTGACTCAGTATATGTTTAAGACAGAGGCGTCTTTTTTGTGAAAGACAACCATTAAGTTTTTCATCCAAAGAATTATATCTTATTGTAATTCATTCATGAACTTCAAAAGGCGTTTTTGACAGGGCTATCGCAAAAGCAATTCACCATGCAGAATTCCCAGTCACAGCCATCCTCGCAATATGCGCGTACGTTTCAGTTATTTGGATAACAGGCGCCGATTGAATGGCGATTTGATGAATTGAATGATTATTATAATTTATCATCGATCCTGGAATCATTGGATCGGCGTTTGTTTTTTTAGACGTCTGGTTCAATGATAACCATCCACAATCAACCAATCAAGTAATCGAACCCACCATCATCGTTTTTTTTTTGTTTTTTGAAAAAAACGTTCATAGTGGACTCGAATATTGTCTTCCAGCGGCAGTAGTTTCAGCAGCAGATGTAGATGGCCCAGCAACAGTCGTATGACCTGAAGATGGATAATTCCATCTTTGATATTCAAAATTTGGTCATCGAAGGGGTCCAAAATCATGATAGAAACCTCTCTAAATTAAATGGACCTAAAAATATCAAAAATGGCACAAAATACCCCAAAGTGTCCAACACTATTAATAATAAAATGTAAAAACAATTCGTACGCGGCGGTTGCCCCATCCTCGTTTCCATGGAATCGTGTTATGATTCATCGTCGTTTAATTTTGTTTGTTGCAATGATATTTTTCCTAGTGGACCCGAATATCGTGTACCAGCAACAGTTGCAACAACAAATACAGCAGCTGCCCCAGCAGCAGCCGCAGCAGCAGCTGTATGACCCAAACATTGCTAACGGGTATCATCAATCATGCGGCGGCATGGAATGCGTACATAAATTCCACGTTTCGTCAAATATTTTTAAATTATTATTTATATTATGATTTCAAAGATTTTTTGTTTGGTATTAGGGTTTACCCACATGTGTGAAAATTGAAAAAACAAAATGTTGCAAAGTCGAGTTTCGGATGTTTACATATTCCTCGGAGGGCATTCTGGATATCTTCATTCAAAATTTTCTTTTTACAATTTGATTATCATGATTTCTGAAAGTTTTCTGCGATATGATTTTTGGATCTCGGTTGCATTGGATTGCTTTTGTTTTATGTTCAATATTGATTTGAAATCAGAAAAGCGAGCGTGGTCAGCAAGCTGACCACCGCGCCGTCAGAAAAGCCAAAATCACAACAGCAAAACAAATCCAAAACATTCTAAACGCGTCCAAATTCAAAAATCGTTTCCCGACAAAAATATCCAACGCGTTGTTGCCATTTTTTTAATCATTTTTTATTCAACGCGATATTATTATTGTTGTTTGGACGTTGAGATGCCGTCGGGCGGTATGCAGTACGATCCTTCGCAAATGGCTCATTATCATTCACAGCAGCAATGTGGTTTCGATCAACAGCAGCAACAACAACCACCACAACGTAAAATATTATTAATTTATTGTGTTTTCAGTATAATTGATAATTTTCAATAAATAATTTTTCATCAATCATATGACATTATGACATCTCAAAGCTATGCCGGCAAAAGTGTTTGTTACATTCGTCGAATCGGTCTGAGTGTTTTCTTTTTTGAATTTGTTTTTAGCACATTTGAGAGTTTGTAAAACCAAGTCTAATTTGACGCTCAACAAGACTACCTACGGGGAGACTCGTTCAGCGCCACGTCAAAACGAAATTTCACAAATCGTTTCAACGTTGCCCGATTGTTTTTTTTTTCTGCATCTGCACGCATGCGTATCTTATAAGTTTCATGTGTCATTGTCATGTTCGTAGAAAGTTTTTCCAGCTTCGCCACACCCATGTGGGGTCAGGATCATCAGCAGCAGCAACAACATGGGCCGGCTTCGTCCTCACAGTCGCAGATGATGGCACCGGACATGTCTTATAATCCACACCAGTCAGAATTTACATCACGACAGTCATTTTGTTTTTATGTTTACAATTATTGTAACTTTGAAATTTTATTTGCAATTATTAATACCAATATCAATCTGTCCGTTGAAGTTTTGTGGGGTGTCATCAAAGATTATGGCGTCAATTCATTTCTGGATTTCAGGGTCAGGGGTTGAAGTCGCTTTTTGCCGACCTTCTTGGTTTAGGATACAGGGCAAAAACGTTATTCACAACCATTATTTCAAAATGCAGTTCCAAGTTGACGCAAGGTCAAACAATTCGCCCTTCAGGAGGTATTTTTCGGTTCGCTTTGGATATTTTGTCAAATTTCAATCGTTTTTTTGATGTTACGTCAGGAAAAGGATTCTTGGATTTCGATTCGTTTTGAACGTTTTGGTTTCATTTTGATATGGCGATTGTGTATTTTCTGTCGGCGCGGCTCGCGTCAGCGAGCGTGGTCAGCTTGCTGACCCACCTTTCGGTGAATAGGAGGGAGGATGGGGCAAA
>JACKZZ010005624.1_pt1 | contig 14197 bp, 15 predicted proteins | sample 8027871 | NCBI WGS metagenome assembly JACKZZ01 (sample SAMN15724774, study PRJNA655200) | protist metagenome | isolation source: fluorescence activated cell sorting (FACS) single amplified genomes of... | place: USA: West Boothbay Harbor, Gulf of Maine | collected 2000-07-19
ACATCGTTCAGCACATGATCACCCACGGACGTGACAGCGATCGCGAGAAGTTGATCGATTGCGTAGAGAAGAATTTCGTCGCCATGAGCTGTCATAAGTTCGCGAGCAACATTGTGGAAAAAGTCATGGACAGTGTAAGAGATTTGTTCCAGTTTCATTCGTTAATTCATTCGTTCATCCATTCCTTCATTCGTTCATTCATTCGTTCGGTCGATCGTTTGCGCCAGCCACGTTTGGCGCAGCTGGTCACTGACTTCCGAGTTCCTTCCGAACGACTTCTAGTGTGAGATAAACGCGCGTGGTTAGAGCTGCTGACGCGACGATCTATTTTTTTTCTCATCTACGAATGCCATCTGAAAATGATTTGCGTGTGGTGGTGGTTTTTGGTTTTGTTTCGTGCATTCTCGCCACTAATTGGTGGTATTCCTCTGCGACCAGGGCCCTAATAGTTCGTCCGCACAAGTATATCGTGCAGACAGTTACATCGAAATGGTTCTCTTCTCTTCTCTAGGCCCCAAGCCCCTGGATCGCAAAGATCACCGCGTCGGTTACGACGGAGGAAGAACAGTACACGGCAATGATGCGCAACAAATGTGGTTGTTACGTACTGCAGAAGCTCATGAAGATGATGACGACCGAGCGCGAGCGCCTGAACTTCTTGGACCGAATGCGTCCTCACATGGCTCTCCTAAGGGCCGGCGGCGCGGGCGGCAAGCAACTGCTGCACACTCTGGGCGACATGCCGGAGAGCCCAGCCGCAAGAGCCATGACTGCGTTTCCGCTAGAGTAAATTTAACGGACCCGGTAGACCCGGGTTTTTAGCTTAGTGGATCAGCTTTTAGTACCGCACTATTATACGACAGCTAGATTTGCATTAGTCTTTGACGATGATCAGGATATGTAGTAGCGCCGTAGAGCTAGATTGCAGGGGTCAGACGAAACTGTCATGTAGGTGAATCGGGTCGATAGTGGTAATGAAAGGATGTGTATTGCGTTAAAGAGAAATACTAGAGCACCACAGAGTGAGCGCGCGGATTGGGCACATCTCGCACAACGTCATTTCCAAGGTGTAGGAGGGCAGTGCTGTTGCATTCCAATGTGCAATACGCAAGAAGAGAGTGGGCAGGACGGATAAGTTGTGACTTCGAATCTTTGTAGGGAGAGTAGCCTCCCGTGTACACTCGGGAGGCTCCATTGGTATCGCCGTGCAGGAGGGAGTGCGAATGGTAGCGATAGTTCGGAAGAACCGACGGCCGACATAGCGTGTATATGAGATGTGTCTACCGTCGGTTCCAAGATGTCGCCGTCGATTGTAGTCATTATTGCGTGCGATTGATGCGTGGATCAGTTCGGTTGCGAGATATTATGCTTGTAGTAGATTTATTTGGAGAAGTTGAATTGTCAAACCTAGCGAAAGTTAAGAAAGATTACGACGAGCCGCTTGAGATAACGGCGGATGTTGCATGATTTGATTATGATTGACGGGCCCAACAGTAAAAGTGTTGATGACATCCGAAAGGTCATTCCCTCACACCTTGTGGATATTCAATTGTCAATTGGACGCTACCCTTTGCGTGGGAGGATGGATCATGAGAGTACCCCATGGCCAGGAAGAGGAAGCCAACCGCCGATAGCTACCGTTCATGTTAACCTTCAGAGCACCGCCCTTCTCGACATCATGTAATACGAGCAGATCCGTAGGCCTGTGAAATGCCTGCACTGGCCTACTGGAACCGACTCTCTTATCAGGCGGGTCGAAGACGGCTCAGTATGCGTGAGCGGGCCACTTGTCTTTCCGGCGCGTCATCTCAATACTCCTAGTCATTGGGATGATGATGTCGGTGGACACTGACTATGCGATACTTCGAACAATACATGTATTACTTACTAACTTGTGATGGGGGGGCAAAAGTCTCCAGAAAGTCTCCAATTTTCTCCGGACAAGTCTGCAGCTGGAGACTTTCTGGAGACTTTTTTAGGGACTAAGCCCCTGGGACGACTAGTTAGGACATAGGTCCCTGGGGCCGCGATGGAGATGCGAAGTCCTAGGAGAGGGCTGGAGTGGAGACTTGTGTTGGAGGGCGCGTTTGGAGACTGCGGCTGGAGACTCCGCCTGGAGACTTCGGCTGGAGACTCCGTCTGGAGACTTGTCTGGAGACTTTTCTGGGGGCTTTTCCGGAGACTTTTGTGGAAACTTTAGCGGAGACTTTTCCGAAAGCTAGCGGGGGGGAGAAAGTTCTAAGCACCAGCGTTTCGTGCTCGACATCGGATACCCGTCCGCCGCCTGTCTCTGTGGGGAGAGGAATTTCGGGACAGAGCCACCCTTCTGTCGCGGCGGAGCGTGGGGATCAGGCCGTCTGGGGCAGCACATCAGAGCCACCCGGGGCTGTCGCCCGAAAGCATCACCGCCCGGGGCAACTAATCGGGGCCGCCCGGGGCCGCCGCCCGAAAACACCGGTGTCCACCGCCCGAGGCCGCCGCGAAAGTGGCGCCTTTTCGCGGAAGAGTAGGTTCCATCCCCATATATTCTGTTTCCGCACTCGCCTCCGCCTCGCGGGTGAGCGCGGCCACCGCCCTCCGCCTCCCTTATGATAGGCCCGTTTGCGCGCCGCCAGGCGCGCACAACTCTAGTTCTCAACTAAAGCAGTGTAAATGGACCGAGGCTATGCATCTTCTATGAAAAATACTGTGGCGCTATGGCTATTGTCTCGCTCTGTAGTGAGGTGTAGCAGGGTTCGGTAGCTGAATAATTTGGTAGCAGGCCCGACCGAGCCGGGCCGGCCGCAGCGTACGATCCTCTCCTCGCTGTACCCGGCCTCGAGTCGAGTCATCCTTCCAGAACATAGCCTTGAATGCATTGTTTGACAGTCAGTAGCATTGGCATTCGTACTGGTACCGCGCGGTAGCATCGATGATCTTCAGTGTCGCTCCAGTGTAGCAGCAGTCAGTCTAATATCCCTCGTGGCCAGTCAGTCTGTTAATAGCAACATGAAATATGATTCAGTCTGCCCGTCTCTGCGGAGCCTGGTACTATTGAGGTCTAGATTCGTTTAGAAGCATGGTCATGGGGGTCGCCGGAATTGCCCAAAGAGAGAGTCTTCGAATCTGAGAAGGTAGCGGCGGTGCTAGTGGTCGCCGAACTGCGCGTTCATTTGTGCCGTCGGGCTGATGTTCGGATTCTCGGTTTTCGCAGTCGGGGCCCTCTTGAGAGACGCATATTACAGGAATCCGAATGCTACCAAATTGTGTTCTCTCCTGACGCTCTCTGGCGGATGCTCGATGATAGGCCACCCAGCAGCCGTCAGACGGCTCTCAAAGAGCAAGCTCTCAGGAACTCTCGGCGAGCAGAGGACCCCAAAGAGGCTACCCTCCGAACTAGCGCCCCGACTTTCCCCTCCGAAAAGCAAGGGCAATTGTTTCGCTCATCATAAAAATTCAAATTCAGTATTCAATTCTCAGGTTTAGTCTCCAAAAACATTTGCCATCTGGACTTGAAAAACATGGACTTAGAAGTTAGGTGAAGCTGGTCGCGATAAGCCGGAGGGGGTGTACTAAGCCGGACTGAGTATGGCAAAAGACAGCGGGAAATGAGTAGAACTTGAAAAGTCACGAGCTCATGTAACCGAGGAACGAAGTCGCGACGAGGATGCGAAGAGAGATGAGAAGCGCAGAGTGAAGCGCACAGCGCGAAACTTGGTACCCTTGGAGCAAGTGATTAGGCTTCGCGAAACAGAAAACGATATAGCAGCAGCTGGGCCGCCGTACACGTACACGTACAACTTGAGTTATCAGCGGTTTCGTAGCACTGCCAGTTAATCTAGCATTATAATACCAAGGCGACATTACTACGACCTCTTTGAAAGCGATTTCGCGAGATAGACTCAGAGCGGAAACTCGTACCGCGACGACTGTGTCTGCGAAGGTTGATTCCACTCTGGGACGACTGCGAGGACCGAAGCCGGTGGCGACCGTGGTCCATTCAGCTGCGGTCGTGTCTTTGCCAAACAAAGTTTCGCATTACCATGTCTTCGTTAGACCAAATTTCGCTCGGACAAACGCCGCGCGCCGTTCTGCAGACGCCGCGCACGCCGAACAGTCACGGGCATCGCACAATTGCGGCCCGCACGCAGAAGGCACTCTCCGACAAGAAGGCGTTCGCAGAGGCGACGCTGTACACACCGCGCGCAGTTGCAGGTCGCCCCCGCCCGGAAAAGATAGATTTCGACTTCTACAAGAAGAAATCTGCACGCGCGGAGGAAGTCATCAACGATCCCGCAAATCAACGTACTACGACTGTTGTTTGCGGGAAGCTATGTGCAACGTACTTTTAGCAAACCATACCGCTGGTGGATACAGACAAGGAACCAACCTCTCAGCCTCAAATATTCATGCTTCACGCCATTGCCTCCTTGTGGGAAAGGTACTCTGCAAGCTGTGGAAAAGGATATTTAATATCAGCTTTTTCGTATTTTCGTGATGTGATGAGCTATGCGCCATGGTACTACGCTCGCAGGACATACTAAGATATCGTGCACTGATGCGCAGAGGCATGTAAATGGCTTAAAAACCCTGCGATTCAGACATCTACATGCCTGTGTGTGCATCACCGCGTTCGCGGCTGGACCATAACCTGCGCAAGGAAGACGAGTATTACGCCGTCGCCGAACTCCTCCTCGAGGGCGTGCGCGATTTGAAACGTGGAAAGGACGACACGGGGCGCCCGCTCCCCCTCGTGAAAGCCAAAGATCTCGCTGCGCGGGATGTGAAAAAAGCAGCGTCAAAACGCAAGGAGACGTTCTACAGCATGGATGTGAAAAAGGTAAAGGAAGTCCGGTGGCGTGCAGATATTAATATTACACAATGAGCAGCTGGAGCGACCACTCGAATTTGAATTTGAATGTCCTACCCTGTGAGAGCCTCAGTATCACTTTCCAGTATCACTTCCGCATCTGATCTGCCAGGTGGAACACGACGTGGTCTTTGCCCCGGGGGAGGTGCACTCCCCGTTCGGCGCTGGCTCGCCCTTTCCGGACGGGCGAGGCCGAGGCGACCGCTTCGTGAAATCGCACGCGAGTTTGCACTCGAATGCCTCGCCGATTTACTCTGCGCGCGGCAAGTCCCCAGCGCTATCTGACGACGGGTCGCCGGCGTATATCGGGCACAAGAAAGGGCGATTTACGCCGCGCGGCAAACAGCAGCTGCAACACGCCGGGACCTACGAGGGATACGCGGAGAAACGCAAGGAGGACTGGGGCCCGGCACAGTTCGAGGACGAGCCTTTCGATACGCGCGCGGCCGATCCGAGGTACAAGCACGAACCCACGCCCATGATGCTCAAGGGAATGGCTGCGCCACGGAGAAGAAAGGGAATCATGAACAGTACTACGACCAGGAAAGTTTATCATGTGGCCCTCCAGAGTAGTAAAGGACTTCCACTAGTACCTGAGTGGCTAGTACTAGTGGTACCCTGGGCAGGAAGCTATCTCTGGTTACTGTTCCAATCTTGTTAGGTTCTCTGTCTAGTGTGGCATTGTCCCTGCGGAGTACACCGCATCTTTCTACACGAACCCGCGTGGTCAACACATGCCTGGGAAAAGTAACCCTGCGCTATCCCGAAAACTCCCCAGAGCTCGGTGAGGCACTGTCGATCGAGCTAGAGATGCGGAAGACACGTGGCACTTCGCCGAAGTGCACCCTAAATCTCACGATGGACCGCAAGAAAGCACTCTTGGAGGCCAAGGAACGAGAGGCGAAACGCGAAGACGAAGTGAAGGCCAAAGCAAAAGCGAAAGGAAAATCAAAAGCGAAGGCAAAGAGATAGCACCCATTACTATCAAAATCGCGGGAATTGTGTGAGGCGTTCGGACCGTGTGAGGAGTGCGAGGAGTTAGAGTTTCCGAGGAAAGAGGGGATTCGAGGAACAGGAGACGGGGGCCTGCGGCCGCGAGTGTTTTGCGACGCGAACGATACTGATTGAGCCGGAGTGACCTACGCTCCTCGCAGTGGCAGTTTTGTTCCAGCTTTCCCCGCTGAGATGGGAACGCTGTTGCTTTCGGATCAAGCTCGGGTGCCCGAGTAGCTAGGACCAGTGTGATGTTAAATATTCTGCGCCTTTATTTCCGTGACCTCTTCTTGGACGATGACTGTTGTCGGCGCCGTTTCCTCCCTTTCCTCGGGTACTAGAAGACTGTGTGAAGACTTGTTTGGTATGTGATACTGGAGTACAGCATCACCAGTAGCCCCTGCATAGAAACCTCCTCAAAGTGAAATTCTCGCGACTCCGACGGCCGACGAAGTGTCCTGGCACACATCGTGCTGCGCGAACTCGTCGCGCGTGCTGTCTTCCAGAGCCAAAACCGCTTGCTGAGCTGTACTGCGCCTGAAACCAATTTTTCCTTCGGGCGTCAAGTAGTACGTAGACACCAACAACTTCCACGAGAGGTCGCTGCAGGAGCAATCGGGTTGTATCGCCAACAGTTATTACAGTCCCGCATACGGACATTTTATCCGCATACGCAGCAGCCATCCGATTCCGCAGCCATGGTCGTGCTCCTTTCGGTGACGAATGGAGACGACATGGAGCGGGAGTACATCCTGGTGTCCTACCGAACGAAAGTCTTCTACATTCGCACATGCGACTATTTCCACTCAGTAAAGCCAACAAATCTCAAGGTCCCCTTTTTGTGCGACGTGGCCTCCATGAAAAATCTTTACGGAAAGCAGCCGCGGCCCGACCAGTTGAACGAAGTGAGCCACCTCATGAACGTACCAATGGTTGCAAATAGCGAATTGAGAACGGCTGCAGAATTCGTAACCGGGCTATTGTATTTTCTACTTTCAATCTTCTCTTTTCAGATACAAGATAAGATCCGGTTGTGTACAGCTGTAGTACGTATCAGAGATGTGAATCAAATTTCTGTGCATCTTTTGGTAGGCTGAAGGCCTCGCGCACCCTCTTCTGCCTTGTGAAACGCGGAACATGTGCGAGCGAATTAAATTCAGAACCTGATGGGTTCACGTGGAAAAGAGGATTCATTTCTCTCCGTTCTCTTTTCGTCCTCTCTCCCACCTACAGCACCACAGCGGTTCCGTCACTCCTGCCATCTGCGGTCGATGTAGAAGTAGTGTTAATGCTTCCATCTCTTTCCCTCAGCTCCCGCACCTGCAACGCATGATTACCGCGGACCAGAATGGCACCGTTGTAATCACCACGGGGGCGCCGGAGATGACGGTCATGCGCCGGTCATGCAAGGGGAGCGAGATGACCGCGTTAGAGCACATCCAGGATGCGACGTTCCGGGCGGCCATCAAGGACGGCGCCCCCCTGCCTCTCCTCGCTTACGCGTACCGCAGCATATCGGGGGTCAACGGGGACGGCAAGTCCCGCGTCGCCTTCTGGAACTACAAAGCCAACGAAACCCTCGCGGAAATCGACGTGGACTCGGAGATAAACGAGCTTTTGTACGTTCCAAGCCTGAACCAGGTCCTGTGCGCCACCTACGCGGGAAGAATATACAAAATCGAGCGCAACGTCGTGCACGGGCGCGGGCCGGCGGCGCCCAGTCAGGAATACCAGCTCGTTGCACACGACCCCACCCCCATGGGGGTGCAAACCGAGGGCTGGATGCTGCTTAAGCAATACGAAATGGGTACTTGTCTTTTACTCTTGTGGATTTTGACTTTTAACTATTGTCGAACCTCGCTCGGTGCATTACCTGTGCAGGTTCTGCACTGGATTTTCATTCATTTGTTCATACTTTCGCGACAGTGGGTTTTTTCACGAGATTCTTCTCTGGGGACCTGGCTGGCACAGGGTGCCTGATGATAGGAGTTCGTAGTTGCAATTACGGTTCTGCGCGTGATTCGATAGAGATGTCGCACCCGAGCTCGTCGTTGGCTGGCGTTCTACGAGCGCAGTCTGCTGCGGAGCTCGTCGTTGGCTGGCGTTCTACAAACGCAGTCTGCTGTGGAGGATTGTAAGCTGTGCAATTCCGCTCCGTCCTCCGCAATTATATGAAAATAGTAAATACCGTCCGCTCTCAAGATAAAACGGTGGGGGTGATGGCGATATCACAGTCGGGGCGCCTCCACATGTGGGACACAAGTCCTCAGTTCAAGGTGCACATGGAGGTCGATTGCCTCTATCACGTGCGGAATTGCGCAAAGATCCTCTTTCTTCACTATAAGCGCACGGCTCCGCAAAGCCGAAGCAGCGTTGAAGACCGGCACCTCTTTGTCGAGGATGGAGGTACTAGTAGACCAGGTCTTTGTGGTGCGGATTGGCGTCTGGCTCAGCACTTCTAGCCGGTGTAGCGATGTGCTCGGTACCAGGACACTAGTTGGTATACTGCAGCAGAAAAAGAGAAACCGCTGAGAGAGAGAGGGATGAAGAGCCATAGATTAGCCCACGCTCAGTAGACTCTGCGAGGGTACCCGCTGCTACCGAGCGAGAACCCGCGCGCGACGTGGGGCCTTGACTAAACGTGTGTAGACTCCGGTGTGCTGCGTGGACGTCACCGACGTGAGACTATGAACACAGAGGAAGCGACGCGCCAAACATAGCCACGCTGCCGCGTCTGCAAAAGTGTAGGAGTGAGAACTATTTGTTTCCAAAGTTGTCTTGTAATGGGTAGTGTGGTGCGTGAAACGATGAAAGTCAGTTTGTCCTCTCTTGCACTGCTGCAGACATGTTCATCGTGGGCGGCAACAACACGATAGCGTTTCTGAACCCGTTTGACACCGAGAAGCCGTGCATGCGGCGGCTAGAGATTCGCGAAGGCATCCGGTGCCTGACGCAGTGGCGCAACCTCGTCATGGTCGGCACGAAGTGCGGGTACATCCTCGGCATCGACCCGTTTTCGGGCGTCCACCAACTCAAGCTGCAATTGGGCATCAACGCCCCCGTGGAAGCCATGGTGGGGGGCGAACAACTTCTCCGGGCCGTGAATGATCGGGGACGTCTTGCCGTTTGGACCCTCAAGGCTGTCGAGGTGGTGCGCCTCGTGGAAATGGAGTTTCACGGTGTGGGCTTTCCACAAAAGGACCTGCACTCGAGACGATGACAGTAGTTAGTACTCCTGGTAGCTTGTACATGCTCACGTTTAACTCCAGCTGGTGACCTGCTCAACCACTATTTTATAGACTCTCGAATCGGCATACGCTAATATTCGTCGCATGGCGTCGTTGGACTTGCCTCAAATATGTCAAGACTCTACTTGTCCGCGCTACAAGGGTTTGCACCGGAGACGGGACGATATCTTTTTCTACTATTGGCTTAGCACTCTCTGGCTCACTTTCTAGCTACTGTAAGTAAAGTACTCGAGCAGAGCCTTCACGTAGAGTCTACTTACTCCTTGGAAGCTACGCATGCGCGCGTTGATGTAGAATTAGCAAAGAATTATTTTGGACATACCGCGTTCGAACATTAGCCGATGCAACAACACAGGATGATTCCTACATACATGCATAGTCACGTCTCATAGCGATACGTTCGTGTCCCACAACATTCCACCCTCATTCATGTGGCACATATTCTTCTCGAAATGTTTTTTTGTGCATCAAACGTTTGTCTCTGTGCTACTTGAGCCCGGCCGAACATGATGTGACAGACAGTGTGACATGTCTCTCCACAACATTTGGATCTCTTTGAGCGAAGTTCCGCTTTCGCTAGCGACGCCGCGATTCGCAGTTGTGGTGGACATACCTATAACAGGGTCGCGACACGGTAATTGATTCGGAATAGGTCTCCCTGCGAAGAGGAGCGATGACTTTGGAATCACTTTCATGGCGGTGTCGCGATGAGAGTCATTTGACATCCGATGTCGGCATAGATTTCTGGCAGAGTTTGCGGTAAATTTGGACCGAGTGCGATTGGGCCCATGATACAAAGTGAAAATACTGTGAAGAGTGATCGAAAGAGAAAGCCCCAAGAGCAAAATGTTATCTTGGTTGCAGTCGCAACTGGCTGTGCCCTGGAAAAAGGCAGAGGAGAAGCCGATCGAAAAGGATATCGTAATGGCCGGCCTCGACAGCGCAGGAAAGAGCACGTTCCTATATCAGTGGAACAAAGCGAGTAAGGGAAGAGAGGTCGACCAAGTCATCCCCACGATCGGATTCGTGCTTGAGACGTGGACCCTTCCCGCCAACATCTGCTGGGAGAGATGTGGCGGGACCGCGACGGGGGAGGGCAGGTACAAGTTTCGGCCTCGACAGACAAGCAGCAGGCCAAGCAGTACAGCGAGTGCCGCAGACGGGAAACCTGCAGCTAGTACTAGTATCAGGGATGGCGGAGGTCTCCGTGGTAGTTCCGGCAGTGAGGGCCCAGGTGGTGGTCGAAGTCGTACGAGTCATACTTACCAAAAAATCTCGTATGACAAGTGCGTCTCGTGGGACGTGGGTGGGAAAGACAAGATTCGACCACTGTGGCGGCACATCTGCCAGAATGCCAACACGATTATCTGGGTTGTTGACACGAACGACACGGAGCGTTTGGTAGAGTCGGCCGATGAGCTCTTTCGGCTTATCTATGCCTGTTTTGACTGCTCCGTTTCAACTGCACAGCAAAAGTCGAGTGAGAGATATACCTTCCCGGGCCCGACGCGCCGGGAGTTCGACAGAACGAGGTTGCAGCTGGAGATCAGGAAGAACAAAGCGCGTCTCGCCTGGAGACGAGCGCAGCAGGGCAGGCAGCCGCTGCCTGAAGCCTACATCACAGAACAGGAAAACTGCATACAACGGCTGGAGCAGCAAGCCACAGCACACGAGCAGGAAAGCCTGGCCGTTGAAGGAGAAGTAACACCTGCAGAAGCACCGGTATACTTAACGCTACGTACTTGGAAGTTGCTATGCGACGCTATCGATTCCATATGTTACGAAGATGGTGAACAGCCGTCTTTCCGGTGACCTCCGTGTTGGAGTGTCACAATTGGTGCTCAAACCTTTGCGCGCGCGGGCTTCGATTGGGCCGAGCACTGTAGTATCTTATCGTAGTGCTATCCGGACATCGCGTATTTGTGAAGTGCATTGCAAACGACACCACGCGCTACCCCGGCTCTGTCTACTACCCTTCTTACTAGATAAGAGAAGTGGAGCATCGAAAGATCGAGGAGGTGACATTATGCCCCGAAAGAGAAATAGCAACCACGCCAAACACCACCACACACGCGACACAGTCACAGCACACTGGGTGCTCCAATCTAGGGGGGTATATTAGAGTACCATAAGAAAGCCCTGGCCTAGGAGACTCTGCAGGGGGACCCGCTGCTGCCAGGCGACTAGCCGCGCATTACGCGCCGAGTAACTAAACGTTTGTGTGCGTCCATAGCAAACGACATTACCCTTCCTATTAGATAAGCGAAGCGGAGCAGCATATGATCGACGCGCATGGCACGAGCGGCGGCCTGACCGTATTGGTGTTGCTTAATGACAAAGTGTCGCACCTTCCCCCGAGTGGTCGAGTGTCGCTAACCGCGGGAGAGATGTTTGATGGCCTGGCCCTCGGTTACCTCCGCGCGGCGGGCATTCGGTGCCGTGCTTTCGAGTGCAATGTGTTGTCCGGACAAGGTTTGCGCAGCGCGCTCACGTGGCTATTCGGCGAAACTTGCTTGCAGCAGCTTTTGCCGTGCACCGCCGGGCAGCTAGCTTCGGTCTGGCCAGAGTTCGACGTGGCGACACCCACAGCACCACCCACAGGTAGTTACTCTGCCCCTTGTTTTAGTTTTGTTTTTTTCGTGAAGCTTGTGTGTGAAAACATGTTGATAAATGACAGTTGCAGTGGACTGAGTTCCGTGCGACGAACGCAGCACCTTAAATAAATTTGTACCTCCTACTCTATTCCAGGTGGGATTCCCAACAGCGGCCCCCGCCTGGTCGTGTCCCATGGGTCATCCGGCGTGGTGTGAAACCGAAACCAACCCGTAGTCTACCAGTGAGAGATGAAGCGCAGTTGCAAAATGTGTTCATAGGAAGTTTGGGAACCCTCGTGTAAAAACTTGAAACAAAACAGAATCCACCTACGGTCTGCTGCTTGATGAAAACGACGCTTCCGGCTGGCATTTGCTACAGTTGAATGGCGAGCCTCCCGTGGCCTTCGATGCGTTCCGTCGGCACCTGTGTCCCGAGACGTCCCGTGTCCACTCCCTCTTGGTCGCCCTGGCGAGGCAAGAGAGGACCTTCCGTACTAGTACCGACGACGCGTCCGATGAGAAGCCCGGGGTGTTATCTGCGGCGGAACAGGCTCTGGTGATGGGCGTTTTTCACCGTTTGATGGAACATATCGCACGGTACGAATTGCGCAAACACGCAACGGAGTGCAAAATCTTTTGCGGGGATGCGGCCATCTACCGGGGACAGATCATGTTCGACGTCGGCGCTGGGCCCGCTCGTAACCTAATTGGTGACGACACATTGCTTCTCAATGACGATGATCCACCTGTGTGCAGCGATGGGGAACAAATTTTGGATAGCACAATGGTGAAGAACGATGGCGAGTCGTGTGGAACGGGAGGACAGGCATCTGGAAATGTAGCTGCGCGTTTTTTCGGGTGGTGGTCAAAGCTGGTAGACCCCGATAAGAGCTCCGCTCCCACGGCCATGCGTGCTCTGAAGAGGGAAGATGATGGCCATGTCGACGCGAATACGATGGAACTTTTTCGCAGCTCTTTTTATCGCTTTCGCGACGAATTTTTTGTCGCACGAGTTGATCAACTGGGGAGCCTGAAAAACAACATATCGTGGCGTCGGCAGAAGTTTTTTTGCCCGTGCGCGCGGAGGAGCAGGGGGGGGGCCACGATCATCGTGACGATGAAGCCAATCGTGCAGCAGAATGTGGGGATCAAGTGATGCATGTGGGCGAACACTCCGCACCGCCCACACGGCGCGAGCACAATTGTGATGAGAGAAATGAGAGAAGGGGAGCGTCAAAAGTCGTTTCCATCCATCGGTCAACATTCCTGGTGACTGAACAACATTCCGGCATGGACTATTACGCAAGTGTGGGTGATCCGAAAGCGCGTTCACAACTGCGCCTCACTCTGGTGGATGCTGCAGCCCGGGCCGCAGGGAACCTGCCAGGTGGGTATGATTTGAACAGAGAGTTGAACCCGGACGACGACATTCTACTTCCGCAACTGGTCGCGCTGTGGAAGGCAACGCTCGATACGATCATGCTCGCATTTCCATCCCTGTTTCCATCTGGTGCGCCGCAAAGCAATGTGGAGTTCCTCATGCGGAAGAGCATTTTTGATGTTTTTCTCTACCCCGGATATTCTCCTGAAAATTCTTCTTGCATTCGTAGTACTACGAAAACGTCGTCGGGGACAACAGAAAATATCTGTCCAAGTTCAAGCTTTTCTTTTGCTCCCGCACCTACAATCTCCACGTATCCGCTCGGCGAGACCCTCGAGCAAACAGCGCAAAAAAACCATCCGTGGAGAGAGGATATCCCCGGAGAGCTGTTTCCGCAAGGACTTCTTAGAAGTGGTATCTCTCTGGAAGTTGAACAGCGTCTAACGGCGTGTGCCGCACACTCGGACAAGGGGGCCCTGCTGTATTTCGCGGCCGATCATGCAGGCCTGCAGTTGCTGCACCCAGACACGCAGAACTGGCAAGACGCGGCTCCCCCCGGTGTACTGACGGCACTGCTGGGAAGGGCTGCCTGTATGCTGCCTCGGAACCTTCTGGCTCCGATAGAGAGTCGACTCAACGGTCGTCGACTCGACAGTGGTAGTGCATGCACTCATCGCGTCGCAGAGACGCGCATGCCACGCTGCGTGATCTCGGTCGAAATATATCCATGGTAAAAGGCTGTCACAATGTAAGTGAATTCGGAATTCCAAAGACCCTATTGGTATGAAATACTAGAAAGTCCACTGCGAATGCCCTATTGCCCCACCTCCCTGTTGTTCCGATCCTCACTTGGGTTCAAGATCTGTCCCGAAGAAAATCGGAAATCCGTGTTCAGGTCGTGCCAACAGTTGCGCTGCCCAGGAATGTAACTCAATGATTATGTCATGATATCAGTCCTGAGGCTCGACCACTCCACTCTTCCATGGTATTGGGGAGGAGAGAAACTCGATGTGTGGAATCTGGTCAGTTATGCGTCGTTTCCTCGAATTTTGTTCTAGATAGCGCAGAACGCTATAGATGTTGAAGAGATTTTACTTCACCGACGTCATTCGTGAGGTGGTTACGTGGTAAG
>JACKZZ010019541.1_pt1 | contig 14191 bp, 8 predicted proteins | sample 8027871 | NCBI WGS metagenome assembly JACKZZ01 (sample SAMN15724774, study PRJNA655200) | protist metagenome | isolation source: fluorescence activated cell sorting (FACS) single amplified genomes of... | place: USA: West Boothbay Harbor, Gulf of Maine | collected 2000-07-19
GTTGGGTCTAGAAAAAAACTCTGTTGCTTCGGAGGTACTTTCTTCTGATTTTGTTAAATCACTTTAAACTTGATGATAATTCCAGGTTCTATTTCTGATCCTGGCAATCCTGTCAATCTAAATCTGAATCTACGAGAAGGTAGCTTCGAGACACCAATCTAAATCTGAATCTACGAAGGTAGCTTCTAGACCTTCAAGACACCAATTTAAATCGGAATCATCTACGAAGGTAGACTCGCTTCGAGACCTTCAACCTTCAAGGTTTTCGCTTTCAAATATACTAGTATATAGGAGAATTAAGAATTCTCAAATATAAATTATTTGTATGTACTTTATCCTCTCTATAAAAACTCGTAAAAACAAGAAAAGAAGAAGTTTTTTTATTATCGTTCAAACACAGATGATAAATATATATAATAATGATACAGAGTATAAAGGATATAAGATATTACATATATAAAAGAAATTAAACAAGATATATATATATATATCACAAACATATACATATCATGTGGATGGAAGAAATACGATCCATTCTTATATCTACTGCAAACAATTTGCCAGATTGGGTTGCATTGATTGTAGTGCCATATACCATTTTCGTTTCATTATATTTTGCATTAGGTTTCACTTTGTTAAGCTTTGATTTTATAAAACCATTAAATAATTTAGTACGTAAATATAAATGTCAAAGTGAAAAATCTCCAACAATTGCTGATGTCAAACGAATCTTATCTGTCACAATCCCACAAATTCTGTTTTTATATCCAGCGGGATTAATAGTATTATTACCAATTTTAAGAAATACAATAAGTTTGAAAGAAGAAGATTTTCCAACCGTCCAAACTTTTTTATTTTCCATTGTTGTTTTCCTGTTTTGTAGTGAAATATATTTTTATTATATACATCGATTATTACATACTCCATGGTTTTACAGCAAAGTTCACAAAGTTCATCATGAATTTACATCACCAATTGCATTAGAATGTATATATTTTCATTGGTTTGAAGCATTATCAAATTTAGGTGTCATCGGTTTAGGACCTGTATTACTGAATAGTCACGTCGTCATGTTGTGGTTTTGGACAGCTATAAGTATACATGGTATATTAATACATCATTCTGGATATGAAGTACCAGCAGATAACTTTCCATTTTTAATGAATAGTATGTCACATTTCCATGATTATCACCATAAATATTATAACAAAGCATTTGGTGTCATCGGTTTAATGGATTGGATACATGGAACGGGATATAATAATTATTGGAAGTATCATAAAAACTGGGAAGAAAACCAAGAGAGTTAAACAATAAAAATATCATATGATAATAATACGACTTCGTAAATATGATAAAAAATAAAACACGCGCATAATTTTTTTGTTTTTTTGTGTGGCAGTGATGATCTTTTTATACAGTGTTTTTAAGAATGCATATATATGTTCGTACAAAAAAATTATGCGCGTGTTTTATTTATATATATAAATTATAAAAACTCTTCGTCGATTTAAGATTACAAACCTATACGTATACCAATTTTACCTGCAACATGCCCTGCAATAGATGCATTGAATGCAAGTTTAATATTATCCAATGTAAACCATGTATTAACTTTTGCATATAATTGTCCATTTTCAACATATTTTGCTAGTATATCAAGATCATCATGTTTCGAACTATCACATAAACCATAATTAATTTCTTTTACGTCTTTTCTAGGATGTTTTGCCTTACCACCACCTTTTCCGGGTAAATAAATAAAGACCCCACCACTACGAAAATAAGGCATTGCTAGATCAGCAGTACCAGGTGCTCCATAATTATCATAAACAATATCAACTTTTATATCTTGATCCTTTAAATATTCCCATATCGTTGTTTGATGGTAATCGACAACATCTGTCGCACCAATAGATGTTAACCATTGATCATTCGTTGGACTTGCTGCTGTTATTACTCTAGTTGCACCTGCAGCTTTTGCTAATTGTATCCCAGTAAATCCTGTTCCACCAGCACCAGATGTTACGACAACTGTTAAATTGTTATTACCACCACTACTAAATATGCCAGTCATCTTCAATGCTTGATAACTGGTTAAACTAACTAACGGCAATGTTCCAGCTGAATAAATATCTATTCCATTTGGTTTTAAACCAACTTGCTCTTCGTCTGCAAGTGCATATTCAGCATACGCTCCTAATTCACCACCACGTAAAAGCCAAGTTTTACCAAGATCTGCCCATACCACATCGTTTTCTTTTAATCTTTTACAATCATTACACTGAGCAACTGTTCCAGAAACATCAAAACCAAGTGTATGTGGAAATTTTAATGGAAGTCCACCTGTTAATATTTTCCAATCAACTGGATTGACAGACGATGCAGCTACTTTTATTAATACTTCTCCAGAGCTTGGAGTGGGTATGGAAATATTTTTGACTGAAATTTTAGAAAAATCTCCTTCCTTTGATGCAACAGCACTAGCAACAACTGCTTTCATGGTATTTTGCGCATCATTGATATTTATCACACAATTAATTGAATTGATATAACATGATAATATCAATAAAAATGAATAATAATTATTTATACATATTATTTTCATGATTTGTTTTATTACAAGTATTATTTTTTATTACAACTCACAATATTATTCCTTTGAAGCATTTCTATGTATATATATATATATATATATATATATGTATCTATCCATAACATTCAGTGTAAAGTATATATATATATATTTTTCCATAATAATATTCACAAAAAAAAAGATATGTGAATTGAAGATTGACGAATTAATTAATAAATCAATTATTAGTATAGTAACAAGTATAAATTATATTTAAACAATGCTATGCACATGGGTGCTATATAATAGAAATACATCCTCGTATATCACATACGAATCAAAATTTTTTCCCTTTTCTCTTGATAAGTAACACCTTGCATTTCTTTTAATCTAGATTTAGCACGGGCAAATGCAAATGCAACATCCCGACTGGCACTATATTCAGCCAAACTTGCACCAGCTCTACCAGTCGCACTCCATTCCATCTCACCAATCATAGTCGTGCTACTGCTACTACTACTGCCGCCTTCAGCATTGATCCAAACTTTTATATTTGCATCTTCATCTTCATCTAAATTTGTTTTATTTTTAATGCCTGTGTCATTCGGGTCAAAATTGCTACTAAATAAATTATCTAATGAATTTGCATTGCTACCTAATATTAACAAGGTGCCACTTTCATATAGAGCATCTACCATGGTTATAAAACGTCTTGCTTCATTATGATGGTTTTCATCTAATATAGGAACTTGATCTACAATTACATAATTAAATGTCCTTGCAATACTTAAATAATCAACTGCACTTAATGGACGATTACATACGTCGTCAAAATTAAAAAATGCGACATTATTTTTTGGAGAATTATTATTTTTCTCAATAAATGCATTTTCAACAATCAATTGACGATTGAAACCAACCTCTAAATATTCAATTTGTTTCGGTTTATTCATTGATAAGTCATTAAATATATCCCATAAATCATTAGTAGTAGTATCAGACAATGGCGATTTAAAATACATTTTATCACTAGCAATTTCAGTAATAGCACGATAATCATGTTCACTGGGTAAATGAATTATATTACAACGCTCATTTAAAAAATCAATAAATGGTAAGAACAACGAGCGATTTAATCCACCTTCATACAATTCAGTTGGTGCTCTGTTTGAGGTCGCTACAACAATAACACCTAAATCAAAAAGCGAAGTAAACAATCCTTTTAAAATCACTGCATCGCCAATATCTGTTACTTGGAATTCATCAAAACATAGTAATTTCGATTCATTTGATATTTTCTCTGCAAGATGTGGTAATGGATCATAAATCGTTTTATCTTTTTTTATAATATGTAAATCTTGATGAACCTCTTTCATAAATTCATGAAAATGGATTCTTTTAGCTCCACGTTCAAAGGTAATGCCAGATTCCATACAGCAATTATACAATAAATCCATCAAGTAACTTTTACCAACACCAACGCCGCCATATATGTACAATCCTTTTGGTATTTTCTCATGCCTTGCTTTACGTATTTTACTTTTAATTTGTTTTTCTAGAGTATGTAAAATACCATTTGTATTATTAAAGAAAGATTGTTCATTATTTAAAAAATTGGGAGAACGTTTAACATTTGAATCATTATCGGTCTGTTTTAACGAAGAAAATAATTCTTCTATCTCATCAATTACTTTCAGTTGATTGACATCGTGTTTAATTTCACCATTCTGTACAGCTGCAGTATATGCAGTTATTGGTGTTGTTATTACATTATTATTATTATTATTATTAACGGTTGTATGTATGGAAAAAAATGAGAAGGGACGACGTATTTTTTTCGATGAAAATTTACTAAAAATTAAATTTGATGAACAAAAAATTCTTTTCATGTTAATAATATTATATATATATATATGTTTATATATATAAATATACAATAAAACAAAAACGAGTACTTTACAAGTCTAAAGTTTAATTTATATATATGTGGGATATATACATTGTGTAATCATCATACAGTATATACAATATTCTATGGCCGTAATCGAATTCGATGTGTGTGTTTTTTTTTCCTTCTTGATTTCAGCTCCTCCCAGACTGGCAGAGCTCTATCAAATGTTGTATAATTTATACTTGAAAGTCGAAATTAGAATACTACAAAATAAATCTCGGAAAGAAATCTAAAAAGATATAGAAATAGGTCTAATAGAATTAAGCTTTTCACTCTCCACTCTAACCCAGCAGCAAATCTTATTAATCTCGCACAACACCACACAACACTCCTCCTCTCCTCTTTATTGAATTTATTACAGTATTATTATTTATTATTTTTATACCAATAATACAAATGTACTGTACTACTATACAATGCACACACACAACAAATAGATAGTACATCAGGTGTATTAGTAAGTTTGTATTTGTATCTAAAGATTACCAACAATTGATCAAGACGGTTGTTGAGATATTTGATACAGTACCTACCTTCCAACCATGACTTATCAAATTATATGTATATTATCAATAATTGTTGCAATAATATTAGTTGCAAATCTAGCAGAGGCAAAGATAACAATATTATCTAATGCACCATTAAGATCAGCACGTTCATCTTTTACGTTTGAATGGTGTGACTGTAGAACCGGTACGCAAAATATATCCATTTGGGCAAATGATAAAAATAACAATCCAATCACTTTAACATCTTTTAATGGCGGTCCAATATGGTTAGATTTGCATGCACCGACAGATAAAATTTATTTCACATGCAATGGTATGAATACAATACAAAGTTCCTCAAAAGTTTCTTCACCAAAAAGATATTGGAGTCTTCAAGTATTTAATAATAAAAAAAAACCAATTCCATCATGCTCAAAAATATCTGGTAGATTGCATTTTGTAAGTTGGGATATTAATGTCAATTATAATACCAGCATTGTATATAGTAGTGGTGAAAGTGGTTATGCATGTATTAAAATACCAGTATTGTTAAGGACATTTAATAATACGTTATTAGCAATAGCCGAAGCAAGAAAAAATTCATGTTCTGATTTTGCTTGGACTGATCTAGTTGTAAAATCATCATATGATCATGGTCTTACATGGTCTTCCAAATTACGTGTAATACGAAGTGAAAGTGGCCCAGGATTACCACATACCGTCATTGGCAATGCAGCACCTGTACAAATAAAAAGCACGAAACGTATTTTGATACCACATACAAGAAATAATAGTGACGTTTGGTTAACATTTTCCGATGATGATGGAATGACTTGGTCAAAATCTACGAAATTGAATAATGTTAGTTTAAACGAATGGAAATGGATTGGAACTGGACCTCCAGGTAGTATTGAATTAGATAGTGGTAGAATACTTGTACCATCGTATCATTCGAAATATAGGGGGAATTTAATTAATAATATAGTTCATGGCCATGTCATGATTAGCGATGATAAAGGTATTACATGGAAACTTGGTGCAACGCAATTTGGCAAAGGCGATAAATTAAGCAATGAATGTCAAGCCGTTCAATTGAAAAATGGGAGTGTACTTATTAATGCGCGTTCATTTGCCACTTTAACAACGGAAAAACGTATACAAACATTAAGTAATGATGGTGGTATAACATTTGGCCCAACATATTTTATTGATATACCACAACCATTTGATGGTTGTCAAGGTAGTATTGTAAAAGTATCAACAAGCAATGATACTTTATATTTTACAGGTCCAGATTCATATGTAAAACGTGACCATTTATCGTTATGGAGGAGTGATGATGATGGACAAACATGGATAAAAAAAAAATTGATTGATCCTGGTGCAAGTGGCTATAGTTCATTGCAAGTTGGTAATAATAATTCATTGCTATTAATATATGAACAATCTGATGAAGATGAATTGATTATGGCACCAGATAGATTTATCTTTAGAGTTTTGTAAAAAAAAATAAAATGGAAGTAATTTGTGCGGTGTTTTAATTATCATATTTTTGGAAATGCCTGGCTGGAATGCCTCTTTGTGTTTTGTGTGCGTGTATTTAAATAAAAAATACTGGTAAAATTTATATACTGACACGTACGAAGTATTAATGGTTATATAATTATACCGTGTACTTTAGTACTTCGTATATGATATTTATAATATCTAGTCTCATTATAATAATACCAGATTCAGTATACATCAGTACATATATATATATGGCATATCATACAGTATTTAGAGATATATCAATCTTCCTCTTCCTCCTCCTCATCAAATAAATCATCATCATGGAAGCTATTTGCAGCATGAATTTTATTTATTAATTTAATTTTTGCAATTTCATATTCTTTCATAACAATGTTTTGAGTAAATAATGTATACCATAATTGTTGATTAGAACTTCGTGATAATGCAGCAGCATGACCCAATTTGAAAAATAATTTATTAATTAATAATTTTTGTTCAATTCTTTTGGGAGACATTGAATTGTTATCATTAATATAATTTTTTCTTCCCTTCGTTTTCTTCCTTGTCTCATCGATAGTTTTATTTAAAGAAACGATTTCTTCAAGAATAGTATATGCATCTTTTAAATCCTTTGATAATGAATTCAGTTCACTCAAAGTTATTGGCCAATATGGTGCATTGCTATATGTTTTATTTAAACCATCGCATAATTTAGTATCTTCTACACATATTTCATATACAAAGTTATTACCAATATTATTACTATAATCAAAATATCGTTTTTGTACAAATTCTTCAAAATCTTTTGCAAAATCATCGCATGTGAAAAAATATAAATCAGTGGCTTTTTCAACCCTTGTTTCTACTTTTGGTATCGACATCGAAAGGTTACTGTAACATACATTATCCAGCGCTTCAGCTATACCGGCCATGCTTTCAACATATGGTACACGCTTTTTCTTTTTCCGGTTATTAGTATGCCTTTCATTCATACGAAAACCATATGCATCAACTTCATAATTTCTTGTTGCATCTGGATTTTTAATTAGGTTCTCTAGTTGACTTACAATAGCTTTACATATACAGCATTGCGAGCGTTGATACGTTGGACATGGCAATACATCATATCCAAATTTTTCAAACCGTTCAATACCTTCCCATTCATTATTGCTATTCCTTGCAACTACAGCAACAACATTGAGATACAAAAAAACAATTATTGTTAATAATAAATGCTTCTTGTACAAATAATTGTTATGATAATTGATATAGTACATTTGGCATACACACACACACACACATGCGCGCGCGCAATAGCAAAATAAATGGTAGTATTAGGGAATATAATTAATATATATATATATATATATATAAATCGATTTCTACAATTCTAGTTTGTACTTTCTCTATATAAGTATAGACTTTTTGATTTATTATTGTTTTTTTAGTAGTTTTAACAACACGAAAAAAGTCTGCTGTCCGGAGAGGAGGAGGTGTTAAGGTGGTCCAGCTGTCTCGTCTCTTTAGCATTATATTAATATCATACCCCCTGCCCCCCCATAAAATAATATTCCTTAAAAAATATTAATATTGTATTCTCCTGGTATTTTTTTGTTGTTGTTGTTGTTTGATTTTTGAATTATAAGAATTAATTATTAAATGTAATTCTAGTACAATGTATATATGCATATATTTCTAGTAAACAAAAAGAAAGCGGAAAGACTTTTAATAATTAGATAATGAAGAACTCTGTCGTTACAGACCCACGTTCTATGTGTTGAAACAATGAATAAACAATGTATAAAATTTGATGAATTATATAGTCGCTTAATGTTAAACCGAAGCACGTTGAAGCGTGCTTTTGGTTCATCCTCCTCTTCTTCTAATAATAATAATAATAATAATAAAACGAAAAAAAAAAAAACTCGCCAAAAAGCAAAGAAAGATAGTAATAATGTCATAACCTCCAGAAAATTGAAGATTTTATGTTTGCATGGATATGAGCAAAATATTGATAGTTTTCGAAAAAAGACTGGATCCTTGCGAAGGGCGGGAAAGAGTCATGTGTCTGAATTTGTATTCTTAGATGCACCACATAATGCTTTAGTAAGAGATGGTGCTGATGAGGCAGCTGGTAATTATGCTTGGTATTTACCTCAAACAATAAATAATGACGATACAATGCCAAAATTTTTCGAAGATGATTCTCAAAGTAATGATGATTCCAGTAAAAGCTCCCGTAGCTGGTCTTTACCGTTAGATGAATCAACGTGGCACGCAAGTTTAGAACATATTGGGAAATGTTTTAAAGAGCAAGGTCCATTTGATGGTGTTTTTGGGTTTTCTCAAGGAGCTGCTACTGCTGCTGCTCTATGTCAATTACAAATGGCAAAAAATTTGAAACAACCATTAAATTTTATTGATTTTAAATTTGCTATATTTATTTCTGGATTTATTCCTTCGCATGGTCTATACATTGGAAATGAGGATATTGATACATCCATGCCATTAAGTAAATTCAATTCTTTGCACATAAGTGGGAAAACAGACGAGATTATAAAACCAATACGCTCTAAAGCATTAGTTAATAAATTTTCTAATAATAATAATCAACATGTTGAACATAGTGGTGGACATCTCGTCCCGTCGGAAAAACATGTTCGAGATGCATTGAAAGAGTTTTTAAAAATTCAAAGAGATAATCTCGGATGAAAATATGCCATATTTTTTAAGGAACTATATTTAGCGCGCGCGCGCTCTCTCTCTCGCTCAATCATAATCCCTTGCATCAAAATCATCAATATTTTTATAAATACTAATGACGACTAATATAAGAAGTATGAACAAACTTGTATGACGATAAACATTCAGACTACCATGCAATTGTATATCATGATAAATTTTCATACAATATTTATATGCACAATATAAGCAAAAAATAGCGGAACAAGCGGAACATGTATAATTTGGAACATACGATAATAGTAAAGCAGCAGACAAAGCGAGATTAATACGAATTTTGTCTTCTATTTTTGTCCAAATGCATTGCTCACCATCATCTTCATTTAAAAGAAAAGTTTCTATACAAGAGATAGTGACGCTAATACTTAAAAATATCAATGCCCAATCACGCGCAGGACTTATTTCGTCTATATTTTTGCTTTTATGTACATTTTTGAAAAATTGTTTTATAAATAATGAGCCCCGTTGAACAGTTTGTTTTTGTTTCCACCAATTCCCATGATAAAATAAATCACTTACATTTGAATATTCATATAAATAAAATGTTGGCATTATAGCTGTTGGTGCTACGTTTTCATCTTTCCCAGTATATAATTCTGATAATGGTAAACGTAATAATGATGCTGCATCTTTATCACCTTGAAAAATTTTACCGATCAATGTTATAATGTATTCCGGCGTCTTTTTCTTTCTTTCGTATTCACCAATTGCTGTCACATCTATCCAAGTTTCCCAATCTAATCTATGATAATACGGGGTGGTTACACATGGCCATTTATTTAAAACGTCCGCTTTACATCGAAATGGCAATTCCTTCCATGTCACTTTCTTGTTAACACTAACATCATTATGTTGTAATTGCAATATCATAGGTAAAGGATCATGAGTATATTGTAATGTCATATCGTAACGCTTTTTTGTAATCGAACCGAACACACCGTAACTGTTTACAAAAGCAAAATCATCAAATGTATACAGCCATGGATGTGGACCAAACAAGTTCTTGAGCGCTGGTTTACTTTTCCATAAAATAAATATTGCTAAGATTATTGGAATAAGTATTTTCTTTATGAATGATGTAATTTGTATAAAATAAAACCCAGCATTTCTTGTTTTTCTTTTCTTTGCATCTTCTACTTCTAATGATGCATCTTCCTCCTCCTCAGCATCGTTGTCATTACTTTCTTGTAATTTCATTATTTTATGTTTATAAAATGCAACTAATATAGACGATGGGAATAACATTTCCGTATATTTTAAAATAAATGCATCATCAAACAATGCAAGACATGGTACTATTGTTAAATGATTTAAAAAAGCATAATTTCCACCCAATATCAATACAATTTGAAATGAAATTTGAATGACACCTGCAAAATGCCTAGGAGTTCTCCATGGTGATAAAAATAACCAAGGTAACACAAGTTCAACAAAATGATTTGCTAATACTTCTAAATAATGAATTTGTAAAGGTGATTTATGTAAAAGCCATGCTAATGGAGATGGATTTCCAGTTGTCTCATAGAAAAAAGCCATGCAATTTAACTTTGAGTATTTCCAACATGGTTCAGATGACATAATTTTTGATAATCCAGCACCTAGCATTAATCGAAATCCAAGCCATCGAAACAACCAAAGGACAATCATTGGTGTCGAATTGCTATTATCTTTTGATGATGAACGATAAAAATACGAATTTGTACGACATGTATTAAAAATATTTGATGTAATCGGACATAAAAAAATAGTTAGAAAGCCTGTTTCTAGTAATTGAAAATCCCAACCATAATGAAAAAATCCTACACCAGGCAAATGTGATGCATAATAAAATGATTCATATAATGCCCACAATATAAATGCTATTATAGGATTTGAAATTCTTCCAGAAAACAGAAGCAATGATAAAATAAACCCAACCCACCCTAGACATTCCAATACTCTATTGTTCCAACCAAATATTGTAAAGAACCATCCTTGAATTGGTAAATTTTTCGGTTCTGATAGCAATGGGACAGGGGTTAATCCATCGACACCAATCAATGGTCTTCCTTGCAATGCTACAATTAAAAATGCAGCACTATATACAAAGCCTAACGTGCGTATGATTAACATACGTGATAACCAATATGTATTTTTATTTATTGATTGTGATGTTGAAGATAATGATCTTTTTCTATTATTTTTTTTACTTCTAGGATATTCCAAAGACGATTGCAACGACGTTGTCACGGAAAATGATTGAAAGGCATCGCTATTTTCAAGTAAAGGTATATCCTCTTCCTCTATGTATGAATATGTATATTCTATATCCTTTACTTCCTTGGTATTATTTTTATCATAATATTTCTTTTTATTTATTTTACAACATTTACAATGAAAAAATACGTTTTTAAAAACATATTGTATAATCTTTGCAATGATATAGAAATAAATTAATAGCAAAATAAATGTGTATAAGATGGACGAAGCAGTTAAATAATCTATCAACATGGTTGTTGGTTTATGTGTCGTCTATGTTTAATGTATATCGATTTGTATTGGTACACGTGCCATTATTATTATGATTGTTATTACATTGTATGTAAAATTAATTTTACTAATGTGAATATTTTGATTATTATATTTTTATACTCTTTATAATTTCAATAATAATAACATGGAATATTATGTACAGTATGTATGAGAACAACAAATATGCACATACTATAAGTAATTTTACGATCGTACCAGGACTGATTACTCACACACATACATGTATTACGAACTTCGTAGAAAAAGAAATATTATTAATACGTATATATACATATTAATACGAACGCGTATAAAATATATTACCGAGCCCCCAAATTTTTGAAATTTAAAAAAGCAAAAAACTTATCGTAGTACGAAGTACGAACGTATATTAATAGAGAGAAACATGTACATATATTAATATTTTTAGTGTCATACCTGGTATCATAGATAAATTTTACAAAGACACTTGATCTGCTTCATTAATTTCAATCATTTCTTCTTCAGTAGTACTATCAAAACTTGGTGTTAATAAACTACTAATTGATGTTCCAATTCGTTCTCGATCACCAATGTTATAACCATTATCATCATCAAAATTACCTTCATTTGATATTAAGCTTTCACGAAAATTAACTGACATTTGTCTAGTTCTCGCGTCGCCACTTGGATTCAAAAATGACAAAGATGCTATTTTATTTTTTAACTGAAAACAACAACAAAATACATTTTTATTTAAGTAATCTATCACAAATGAATTTTGATACCAAATGACTAGAGCAATTAATCCAGGCATGGCCGAGCCTAGTATATATAAAACTTCAAAAGGAACAAGGCGATAACCAATTGAAACTGGAAGCAAAAACTCTCTTAACATAAATGGTACATTTATTACTAAAAACGTTAACGGCAATAACATTAATTTCCGAAACAGGGCCCATTGGGATTTACGCAAACGTGAATTATGTTGTAAAGTTCCATCACGGCTAACTTTGGAATATAAATGACCCAACAACATCAATATAAAGAAAGTTATTGCTAATGGTGAAAAAATAGTAATCCAATGATATAACATATATCCATTCGACGTGTGAAAATTACAATATGTTGGATTGTTTTTTTTATCACTTCCAAAACCATAATAATTTTGTATCAATATGCAATTTATAATAGTTACAAAAAGTAAAACTATAAAATAATTTCTAGATCTTGTTGATTTATTTATCATTCGTCGTATAATTCTAAATCTTTTTTTTGCCAATAATGTCACGTGTGAGGGAAGTGTAAGATCAATGCGTATCAAAATATAAAACTCTACAGTCAAAAATACTACACACAGTTGATTTAATATTTCAGTTGCAATTAAGCAAAAACCTTGTATTGCACACGATACAGAATCTCCATCTTTGTATAGGTATCTATATACAAGCAGTTGCTCTGTTTTCATTAGATTTATAGCTATTAGCGTGGTAGATAGTTTCATATATGTATTAATCCCAATATTCCATTTTGACCTTGTTTTGTATAAAGCAGTTAAAACCATCGAGCATAGAATAAAAGATATATCATTGTATAAATAATCAGATTTATAAACAAATAAATTCTCTATCATAAATGCATGGTCATTTGTCGTCGCGTTGGCCTTTGGCATGGTAATGTAGCTATATTTTTATTATTTATATAAATTAGTAAATCAAGTTACATATATCTATATACAATTATATTAATAATAATATTCACAATATATATATATATATATATATATCCGTATTTAACGGATTTTCGAATTATATGTCGGCTGCTATTTGTGTATCTATCTAGTAACGTATAGCAATGAATTATAATCTCCTCATCTCTAAGTTCTATCTACATGTACATTTGATCAACAAGGCCAGTGAAGCAGCTGAATCTTTTCTCTCTGATCTTTTTATTTTGGCCAATCATCTGGTAGGCCTTCTTTTAAGGCGGTACTTGTAGGTAGCACTTTTATATTTTAACCTCTATGTTAATGTTAATGTATACTACATATTGTATAGATAGACCTTAACAAAAGATCGATGCAGATGGATTTATCTTTATCTGTCGATATCTGACGAAAATATCTTTTTACATCCACCAATATTATTTTACAGGATTAATCCACAGTAATCATCTGGTAATCTGGTAATCTGGTAATCCTGCCAGCTAAGGCCAGCCTGCTGGGCCTGCTAAAGCCTGGTCTGGTAATCCAGTAATCTGGTAATCTGGTAATCTACCAGGTATATCATTCATCCGAAATTGAATCGAATTATTGCCTCATCATTATTCATCATTCAACAATATTTTATACACACATAAGAAATAAAATATATTGTTGTTGTGAAAAAATGAATTTGTTCGATGTTACAAGATATCATATATAGAATTCAATAT
>JACKZZ010022963.1_pt1 | contig 14187 bp, 6 predicted proteins | sample 8027871 | NCBI WGS metagenome assembly JACKZZ01 (sample SAMN15724774, study PRJNA655200) | protist metagenome | isolation source: fluorescence activated cell sorting (FACS) single amplified genomes of... | place: USA: West Boothbay Harbor, Gulf of Maine | collected 2000-07-19
AAGTATTGTTTTAAGTACTCAAGTGTGAGTGCAAAATGTAAATTAACCATTCGCGAGGAATTGGATTTGATCATTATTGGGGAAATTGGGGATGCGGTAAGTAATAATAGAAAGTTATTACTTCAATCCATGCGAGGTTCATCGGAAAGGTCAGGAAAACAAGGTTTGATTGCACCAATCTTCAAAACCAATTTTCCACAATTTGATGAAATTCGAGATGAAACTGCTTTGGAAGATCGTAAAAGTGCATCAAGTTGGAAACAAACTTTAAGGAAATTTGCATCCGCAAAACCCATGCAATATTCAAGACCAAATGACGTTACTGGATCTCAAGCTTTAAGGCTGATGGAAGGTTATGTAAGAAGCGGAGTTACCGTGCGTGGAACTGGAAGTACTGTGGGATTTGTTTTAATGTATGAATTAATGACTGGAACATTACCATTAAGAATTTTAAATGAAGATTCGTGTTATAATTGGGGATGTATATTTCTTCGATTAATGCCCCCGAAAAAGTATCAAAAACCACAAACCATGACTTCCGTATTGAGAATTTTAAGTTATAATCCTCATTTAGCTGGTATGGTACCAAAATATGAAGATACAAGAAAACATAAGATATCCATCATGTTTAAGGGTTCAAGTCAAATCCAAAAGTTGTTGGAAAATTGTAATCAATTCCTTCGCACGAAAGCCAGTGAGGTGGAATGGCCTAAATTTGACATTGCCAAAGGAAGAATGAACGTTGATTTTCCCACCACCCTGGTGTTTGATGAACAAGGTACTTGGCGTCGTTCTAGGTTGTGGAAATTAGATTTTAGAATTGGTGATTTTCAAAATACTAAATCACGAATTACGTTAACCACACCAGAACAACAAAATGATTGGACATTGTTCAAGGATAGACCTTTAAATCCCGTATTCACCAAGTTTGGCATGGAACGAACTAGAAAGGAAAGGGGATTACCAGAATTAAAACCAAAAATTATGGATGTTTCCTCTCATCCAGCGGCAAAATCCAAAGCAGCAAAGGATATTTTAACAAGAGTTGCTAGAGATGATATGGATTATTGTCAAGACACGAATGAAGAATTAGAACCAGAAATTCAACAACTTGATCAATTAAGTAATTTACGTAGTCAACTTGAAAAGTTAATTAGTACCGATATGAAAATGGTGAAGGAATCCATTACATCCATCGTTCAAGCTTGTAGTCGTGTGATGGTAGATTCCTCCCAAGCACTTGGGTATTCTTTAAGGCAGTTTTCTAGTCAGGAGGTTCCAACAATTTCCTTTGATTTTTTAGTTGGATTAACCATGTCTCAAGCTGGACAACAAACCTTATTGAGAATTAATCCTTTCATTGAAGAATCCATTGCCACCACGTGGAGTGATATTCTCTCCATGACCATGTTACGCGCAAATCGAGTTCGACAAGCATTACGAGCATATAAGTTGGCCGTATCCATTGAAACTTCCAGGGATGGGATCGCTAAACAATTAGCAAGTGAAAGTTTGGCAAGGGAATTATCAGCAAAAAGGTATTATGTGGAAAATCTTGATTTTGATCCAAGATTTTTAGCCTTCGAATTTACCAATGGAATGTTATTACGTAAATCACAAGTAGATTTGGTGCGTGATTTTATTCATGCCATGCGAAAGGAGGAAGGGGCACGATGTCATCAAATGATCATGGGAGCCGGAAAGACAACAGTGGTTGGCCCCCTATTAGCCTTGTTACTAGGAGATGGTAAGAGTTTAGTGGTACAGGTAGTACCAGCTGCATTGTTGGAATTTTCTCGTTCCGTGATGCGTGAATGCTTTTCTTCTGCTTTATTTCAAAAGCCTGTATACACATTTACTTTTGATCGTTCCTCAGCTGTGGATGTGGCATTGCTAAAGAAGTTGCAATACGCTCGTGATGCTAGAAGTGTGGTATGTAGCACTCCATCCGCGATAAAGAGTTTTTTCTTAAAAATTCTAGAAGCGGCACATACTTTAGATAACACCAGAGTAATGGAGCAAATTGGAGGAGGTTATGCGCAAGAATTAGATGAAGGTCAGGGTTTTCGTGGTGCTCTACAACGTTCTGTGTTTGGGTATAGTAGGATTAAAAAGAAAAAAGCTTTGGATGAGCATGAAAAAGCAATGCTAAGGGGACAGATTATGATTGGATTAGATATTATTTCCATATTTGGTCGGGGATGTTTGTTATTGGATGAGGTAGATTTAATTCTTCACCCCTTAAAAAGTGAATTGAATTGGCCCATTGGGGCTCGATTACCATTAGATTTTACTTACAGTAAATCAAAGGGTGTTCATGGATTACGTTGGCAAGTACCATTCCATTACTTAGATGCTTTGTTGTATGCCGCGGATCATTCCTCATCACGTAAATTAGCTTGGGCCTCGGATGATTCTCGTGAGGCTCAAACGGTATTAGCGAAATTGGTGGAGGTGGTTCATGAGGGAGAGGAAAGGAGATTGGTACAGAAAAGTCCACATTTTGTTTTACTTTCCAAGTTGTTTTATAATTCTAAAATCAAACCATTATTGGCGAGATGGATGGTGTTGTTTCTTGTACAAAAAGGAGTTCGTGGAATTCGTGATGAAATCATATTGAATTATTTAATGCATGGCCCAAAACGATGTGGGGCGGAAACCATTAAGGTGGTAAAAGATAATTTAAATGATGAAAGCTTTAAATTAATGAATATTTCTCATGATTGGCTAGATACCTTTGGCCCATTTTGTTTAAGTAGAATTAATCGTGTGAAATTTGGTTTATTGAATGAGGATGATCTAAATCGATTAAATCAATATGGTCCTATTCCAAAAAATCGTAAATTAATGTCCGTACCTTTTGTTGGTAAGGATGTACCAAGTAGAGCTAGTGAATTTTCCCATCCCGATGTATTGATTGGATTAACTACATTATCTTATCGATATGAGGGAATGCGATATTCTGACTTTTTAACATTAATTAAAGCACTTCGAGAAAGAATTGAGGAGGAACATGGCCCGTATAACAAACGTCCTACTGGTGCTTTATATATTCAATGGGTTGAATTAGCTGGTGGTCGAGTAAGAGGGACTAGAATGGAAGAACGAAGAGAACAAGTTGATGAATTTATGCTTCATGAAGCAACGTCATCAACGAATAAAACTACGGAGGAACAAAAAGAGATAACACAATTGGATCAACAAACAAGAACCCAAATGAATGAGGATGAATTTGGTGATTTATGGCCATTACAATTAATTGATGTGAATGATGAAGCTCAAATGGATGTAATATATCGATTATTAAAAAAATTACCTCATGCAGCATTGATGTATTTACATGAAATCATCTTCCCCGAAACCTTACAACATCAAGGATTAAAGCTTTCCGCTTGTGGGCAAGAATTGGGTGGTTCCATGTTGTTTAGTCGTCGAATGGGATTTTCTGGTACTCCATCCGATTTACTCCCTGTGGAACTTGGTAGTTGCCAATATGAAAGAGGTTCGGATGGAAGAATGATACACTATCTTAGCGATCCTCAAATTTGTACCATTCGTCGCACTGGTGCGGATTGGAGTGTATATAGTTTGCTAAAAGCTTTATGTGAATGTGATGAAAATGGAAAACCAATTTATTTGGCTTTAATTGATACGGGAGCTTTAGTTACTGGTATGACCAATGAACAAGTGGCAAGATTTTTATTACAACATCTCCCTCGTGAATATATTGATGGAGCAGTGTTTTTGGATGGGGATGATCATAAAATGGTCATTTTAAGAAGTGGAAAGGTAGTACCTTACGCTCGATGTGGATTAGAATTTCATCGCAGATTTACGTTTTATGATCAAGTTCATACAACTGGTATGGATATTAAACAAGCACCAAGCGCTAGAGCGGCATTAACTTTAGGAAAAGATATGGTGTTTCGAGATTTTGCTCAGGGGGCATTTCGTATGAGACAAATTGCTAAGGGGCAAACCATTGAAATCGTAATCGTCCCTGAGGTGGAAATGTTAATTAACGTTCAAGTAAGAACTGGTCAGGGTATTGCGTTATCTGGTCAGGATCTTGATGCACTTTTAGAAGAATCCAAGGTGGCTAAGGTGGGAAGGATGCGTACTTCCGGAAAGTTTCTTCAAGATATTGTATCTTGGTTAATTATTAATACTTGTCTTGCGGAAAAGATTCAATTTAATTTACTCTCCGAACAAAGTAGTAATAATTTATGGAGAAAAAGAAGCTTTAATACCATTGCAGATAAAACCAATGAAACTGCCATTGAATTTCAACAATCCGATATCGATACTTTCAGAGAACGATTAGACTTTTCCGTGGAAAACACCATACCAAAGATTCGTACATTTGTTGGAAAATTAGAAGCAAATGCCCGGGAATATATAAAAATCTTAACCAATGAGGATCGTCAAGTACTTGAAAAGTTATTGGATGATGCCAGAGAGAGTGAAAACCGTGATGTTGGTCCTACATCTTCCCAATCAGCACCTGTTCGTAGTATTGCTGGTGTGGATGGGGATGGTACCCCGGACGATGTTGCAAAGGAACGTGCATTTAATGCAGAACAAGTCCAGGAACAAGAACAAGAACAAGAGCAACAAGTTGAACAAGAGCAAGAGAAGGAGGAAGAGCGCATGGATGAGGATTTACAGGAAGAGTTTGTTAAGAAAAAGTATTCTCGTGATGATGAAACACCAAAGGTATGGAAATTTCGAGATTTAGAAAATCAGGATGGTAATATGAATCCAATGTTTTATCAACTTTCCACCTTTGCGGTACATAAGAGTCTTTTGGAATCCATTAAACCCGTACAATTTCCAGAATCCTTATATTTATCTAAAAATTATTTTGACCCAAAATGGACATTAAACACCTATCGACGATTAAAAAATGTGAATTGCATTTTGGAATTTGTCCCAAACATTTCGGCATTAAAACAGCCTCATCATCATTTAGGCGATGAAGATCCGGTTACATTAAGAAATCGACCACCCCTAGATCCAGAAAAGTCTGCTCATCTTCAACGAGCATTTGCCATGTTTGATGCCGTACAACGTGGTGAATTAGATGGACAAATTGCATTAGAGCTTGTGAAAGCAATGGATGTGGATTTGGAAGCTACCGATTTATCTTTTTTACAAAAGTGCTTTCATTTTTCCGATCAAGATCGATCGGGGAGTTTGAACTTTAACGAATTCATGCATTTTATTCAAAAAAGAGTATTTTTTCAATGTGCAATGCAAGGTCGATATTATGTGGCCCTTTCCTTACAAGAAGCAGAAACGGTTCGATCCATTTTACATCATCCCCAAACCACGAATGCATTCCCAAATACAATTGTTGCTTTACATTGTTTAGCAGGAAGAAAAGTATTGGATTGTACTTCGCAATATCGGATAAATTCTAATTACCAAAATCAAGCCGTATATGAGTTATTTCGATTTTTAGATTCCGAAGTATCTTATGATGATCAAAGCATTGGGATTTTAATCCGAGCCTTGCAAGAAAATGAATGCAAATTAAGAAAAAGTTGGTTTGAGGATGTACGAGAATGTCGTCGTCGAACTAGAAAATACGCGATTGAAAATCGACCGGTGAATACAATCTTAACCACACCACATGAATATCGTACATTAGAATATCGTGCAACGGTAGTTCGTATTAAGGAACAAATTTATCGACGCGGTATGTTCATTAAGGATGCATTTCGAGTATTTGATTCCAATAGAGATGGTTTATTAAGTTGTAGTGAATTATATGGCGCATTAACTTGGTTGGGTATGGGAAAATTAACGGAAGATCAAATTCATTCCATGATGCGAAGCTTGGATCATGATGCAGATGGTCAATTAAATTTGGAGGAATTCCGAGAAGCTTTTGGGGATTCCCCTCGCGAGGAACAGATTTTAAAATCAGGATTGAAAATAAACGTTGATATTGATACCTTTATTGTTCCTCCGCGCCCAATTCGAGAATTGTTTGATGAAAACCGAAGTAATGCGGAATTGGAAAATCTTGACATTCCCTCTGATGCTTTGGAGAAATTTCGAATTAAACTTAAATCACCCAATTCACTGGAAAAAGCTTGGACTAGTCAAGGAACGTTGAGTGAAATTGATGCTAGTATTTGGAAACCGGAGGATGGGGATTCTAGTGGAGGTATGTTACGATCTAATCGAATTCAAGTTGCTTTGGGGCATTATGCTGTGAAAGGTCAGGATCGTCCAAATAGTTCTTTATCCTCTGGACTTAGTAGTATGTTCTTTTCCTCCTCTGGGAAGGATAGTGAAGTTACTACGGTGGAAATTAAGGATGAGAGTAGATGGGGCGTGAGTGGAACAAGTCCTTACATGAAAGCAATGGTGGAAAAGCTATTTCCTCATCCCATACGATTTCAACAAATGTGGGGTCAACCAAGAGGCACACCCATTTTTGCTTGGCGGGGTATTCCCCCAAGTAAAGAATTTGTTTTCATGGGATGCGTGGTGACTTCGGTGGATGAAGCGCCCCACATTAGTGAATTTCGATGTATTCCACGACATTGGTGTCAAAAAGTTACTAGAAAGGCTCAATTTGTTTGGAAGGATGCTGGAGCCATGGGAGGTAAGAAAGGTAGTATGTGGACAATAAATTCCCTAGGGCTTTGTTGGGTGAATGATGGACATGATTGCTCCCCGCCCGAGGGGGGATTTTATGAATTAAAAGAACGAGCGTTTCATATCTCTTCCACCGATTTAGAGATTGTAAAGGGATCAATTGAAAGGAAAGAAAAAACCAATCAAGCTTCCGCATTGGGTGGAAGCTATAATGCAAAAGAAGCATCTAGCTTACCAGAACCAATTGCATTAGAACAAGCTGGATTACCTAGTTTAGATTCCACAAAATACGCGGTGCCTCCAAATTCCTTTAAACCAGATGTCACTAAATATCCAATTCACGTATTTGCTACTACTTCATCTTCATCATCATCATCAAAAGAGGGAGAGGGAGACAAAAGAAATACAACAGTGGTAGGTTTTACCCATAATGAATCTACAGTATCTTATGGAGTAGTTGCCAAAAAAGCTCCTGCGCCCCCACCACCTCCCACACCAAGTAATGTACAGCAAAGTCAAATACCTTCCACCTTATCCTCTACTGTGGAATCACAAGTTCCTCCGCCACGTCCTAAGAAACCTGCATCTACTGTTGCTTTGGGAAATGTTATTGATAGTAATAATATCAATGATCAGACTCCTGCTCCGCCAAGACCTTCCAAGCCATCTACCAAGGCAGCAATAAATATGAAGAATCCCTCCTCAACTGCTACGACTACAGCCTCAACAAATGAAGAAGAAGTAGCGATCCCTCCACCACGTCCAAAAAAGAGCTCAGCTCAAGCGCAATTATCTTCCCCATCTCGACCACCTGCACCTCAAGTTCCTACTACAAAAGCTACTATTACTACTACTCCAAGTATACCGAAACGTGCAGCGGTTCCTTCTCCATCCATTCCACAAACTCGCCCTCCTCCATCTCAAGGAACAAAGCCATCAAGTTCATCATCATCTGAAGCACGTCTCATGGCAGCAGTTGGATTAGCAGCAGCATTATCACAAGGAAAGGAAGGATTAAAGAAATCTCCAACATTGACAAATAACAATAATAATAATAATAATAATAATATTGATAATGAAAAACCAAAAGGTTCATCATCATCATCATCCCATGGAAATAGTTTAGCAGCTGCAATTGCATTGAGACGTCAACAATTGAATGAGAAAGAATAAATACATATATACATCAATCATTACTTAAGTTTTTTCCCTAAAAAATAAAAAATAATAAAAAGTTATATAATAATAAGTACAAAATTAGTCGTCAACCTTCATTGATTGATTGTTATCTTTAACAACAAAGGTTCATTTCATATCCTTGATAATAAGGTTTAGAAATGGGATGTTTTGTAACATGTGTATCAAATGCTCTTTTAGACATTCCTAAACATGTATCAAAATGTTGAGAAGAGTCTTCCCTGGTAAGTACTCGAGCACATATCCCAAAATGACTATGAAGTGGATCCGGCATTTCTCCGGGTGTTTTTCCAAATCCACCCATCATTGGATCAAAGGTAGTATCAAGAAATGATGCTAGTCCTTGACGATCAATGAATCGATCATATCCAAGGTTTTGTAAGGTGGCCCCAATCCAAAACGCATAACAAGTATCTGGTGGTTTATTGGCTCGTCCATTGAAACCCCCCGATCCTGCCACTTGACGTGTTACACAAAAGTCTACAATCCTTCGACATTGTACAGCATCCAGCACCTCATGAAGCGCACCAAGCAATCGTAATCCAGCCACACAACAATACGTGGCACCACCATGACTTTCAAGTCCAGGTCGTAGACCAAATCCACCATCCTGAGCATTAAAACAAGCAGCTAAAAAGTGAGCCGCCGTATGAGTATCAATTCCATCAAAATCACGTACAAGCCAAGCTGAGGCAAGAGCAGAAAACACAAATCGAGCATCAGCCTCTCCAGAACGCAAGGCTGCACGAAAGCTACCATCAGGAAGTTGCAAGGAGGTAAATAAAGACTTCAAAGGACGTACAACCGACAAATCGCCCCGGAGAGTAACCAAAGCAACGAGTGAAGAATAAGTCATGGCCAAATGAGCCTCAATTAAAGGTCCACCATCAAATCCACCAGAACTTTGTTGACGTGATAGAATCCATGGTAAAGCAGTAGGGGAGGGCAGAGGTTGATGAAGGAGATCGAGGGCATTGAGACAGAAGAGAAGAATCATAGCACGAGAAGCGTCTAAGGAAGAAAGACGTTCAGGGAGGAGTTTATGGATAAAAATGGAGAAGTATCTGGTATGCAGTGTGGTGTGGTGTTCATTGGGGGAGAAGCGAGGTTCATATGCTGAGAAGAGTTTAGTACGAACAATCTCCTGGGATGACATTCTCTATTGTTTTTTTAATTTGATTTGTGATTTTTTTACTTTTTATTTAATATTGATAAAAAGATTTATTTGTTCACAAATAAATACAAAATACACCAAAAATAAATGAGATCAAGAATTGCTTTACTTAGTCGTCGGCGATTCTTCGGTTCCCAAACAAAATGGGACGGAAGTGGACGATGGGAAAACAATGATACCAGTGAATTCATGAATGAACAACAATATGGAAAATGTACGTCTTTACCCTTTTTTTTCTTTTCTTTTTCTTTCTTTTTTCAAAAAATATTCTTTTTAGCTTTAAAAAAATTAATTGAAAATTTATGATGTATTCATTTGATTGTAGTACACTAACATGATGAAATTTAGATTTTCGTGTTCCGAATCCTGCTTTAGTAGGAACAAAAACCATTTGTACATTGGGACCTGCTTCTTCTAGCGATGAAATGCTTGCAAAATTACTTGTTGTTGGTATGGATGCAGTTCGAATCAATACCGCTCATGGGGAATATGAACAATATGATAATCTTATTCGAAGAGTTCGAAAAAAGGCACATGAAGCCAATAAAATTTGTCCAATTATTGTGGATATTAAAGGTCCAGAAATTCGTTTACATGCAGTGAAAAATGGAGAGATGGATTTGATTCAAGATGAATCCGTAACAATATCGTATGAAAACAATCCTGAAGTGGTTTGTGAAAAAAATCATTTACTTACCAATTATCCCTTTATGGGAAAGTCTGTTCATCGCGGTGATGTCGTTCTCATTGATGATGGTCGTTTAGCACTCACGGTAACTGGGGTGGATTCTCCTTCCAAGGTACAATGTAAGGTAATTAGTGGTGGTAAATTAAAATCAAACAAGGGGGTGAATTTACCTGGATGTTATGTTAATCTTCCACACGTTACGGAAAAAGATAAACGAGATGTGGAATTTGCAGTAAGTCGACAGGTGGAATACATTGCTCATTCATTTACTAGAAATAAGGATGGTATTGATCAAGTAAGATCACTTCCAGGGGTACGAGAAACTGGTATGCATATTATTGCTAAAATTGAATCCCAAGAAGGCCTAGATAACTTTTCTGAAATTCTTGATGCTAGTGATGGTATTATGGTAGCACGTGGTGATTTGGGGGTAGAAATTCCCCTAGAACGAGTTTGTTCCATGCAAAAAAGAATTATTCGAGATTGTAATGTGCGAGGTAAATTCGTCATTACTGCAACTGAAATGTTAGATTCCATGATTCATAACGCAAGACCAACTCGCGCGGAAGCTTCTGATGTCGCCAACGCAGTATTTGATGGTACGGATTGTGTCATGTTATCTGGAGAGACAGCTGTGGGTAAATATCCCATTGAGGCCGTACAAGTGATGCAACGAATTTGCAAGGAGGCAGAATTAGATATTACGGAACATCATACCGATAATAAAATTGAACAAGCTATTGCTACTATTTTCCCAAAAGGCAAAATGGAAGCTTCCTCTTATGATAATATAATGGCTTCTCAATTTCGTGAGGTTGGGAATTTACTTCCAGCTGAAATGTCCGTGGCAGATGAACACCGAGAAGCATTTGCCAAAGCAGCCGTGGGTACTGCACGAGCTACTGGTGCGGCAATGATTATTGTGTTTTGTAAATTCCCAATTAATGCACGATTTGTTGCAAAACATCGCCCAGATGTACCAGTATTTGCAGTTTCCACGTCATCAAAGATTTGTGCTCAAGTTTCCTTATATAATGGTATTACGGCAGTACTAGTTCCTAGCTTAGAACATAAAGAAGCGGTATCCTATGCATTAGAAGCAGCATCTAAAAATCATATCATAAGACCTGGATCACCAGTAATGTTATTAAAAAGTGGAGCGGATGATTTAAATGTGATTGAAACCATTTTAGTTGATTCTAATGGACGATATGGGGGAGGAGATGATTCTGGTACGGAAGGAGAAATCAAACGAAGAAAAGCATTAGAATATACTCCAGGAGCATCCATTGCTGTACCGTAACTTTTTTTTTATTTTAAAAAAAACTTTTTTATACATTTTTATTCTTATTATTAGAAAAAAATAATCGTGAATTCGTGAAACACATATTCAATCACTAGCATCCCATACATCAACAAGAACATCCAATAAATCATCCAAACGCATTGGTCCTGGTAATTCAATACGATCACTATTATTTGTCAATTTTTCAACAAGATTTGTTAATTCTCGTGAACTTAATTTTGCTACTTTGTTTACAGAACCTCTTCCTCCTTTTTTATGATGATGATGATGATTACCTTTACTTTTTCTCTCACCTTCTCCTTGTACATCACCATCATCATCATCATCAGCAACAACAACATCATCATCATCAAACTTATTATTATTATTTTGATCGACATAATCCTCATTTGGATAAGACCATTTTCCTTCTTGCCAACTTTTTCTAGTTTGAATCCATAATTCTAATCCATGGTTTTTAAATAATCGTTGATCTCCGTTTGGCCACCAATCACGCATGGAAGGTTGGGCTCTTGAATCCCTTTCAAATCCAGGAGGTACTGGAACTAGAAATAAGGTTTTGGGCTGAGGTATTATCGTTTCACCTTTATCACAAAGTCTTTGTAATTGAATTTGTTCATTTGAACCAAGCTTACGACAATGTTCAATAGGAACACGAAGCCAATCCGATAATTCCTTCGTACCAGATGGTGTCCCACTTAAATAACTGCTAATATCCATATTGCATGATAATCGACGCATCGTATGATGCATATAACCAAGACCTTCTAAAGCTTGACAAACGTCTTCTTCCCAAATAGCCCCTTTGACTTCTTCCGATAAAGGAACGGAATTCCCAAAGATACGGGATCGAAGCATGAGAGGATTGTTTTCCAATAAATTAGGTACACAAATCGCCAAATAGGATTCAGAATTCAATTTAAGGACATTTAAAGCACCAACTAATTCAGCCTTTAACGTTTTTTGAGAAGTAGCTTCAGTTGCACGAGGGGAGAAAATGACCAAATCCCAAAGCCCTCCATTCTCTAAGTTGCGAAATCGTACTTTAGCAGGAGCATCCGAAGACTTCTCAGTGAGTCCACTGGCCCAAACAGAGACACCCTCGGAAAGTTTACGAGCCAAAGGCGAAATCAAGTCGATCACTTCCTTCAAGTGCCGACAGCCGAGCAGCAGGATGTTGAGTCCGTCACGACCTTCGATGAAGGGTTCCATGGCTAGCGCTGTGCCGAGCGCTTTGCAAGGGTCTCCTTCCATTCGGAATTTTTTATTTTATTTTAGAATATTTTTTTATTGTGATGATTTCGACGTTTCTTGATGAAAGTGTGAAAAGGAGGAGGAGTGATGATGAGTTCTAGAAAAAAGAAAAAAAAAAGAGAAAATGGCTGTTTGTACATTGGGAGATAGTACAATCAATGAACAGGATCTTGACATTCTTCGTGATTCAAGAAGTTGGCTGAATGATAACGTATTGACCTTTTACATTGAGTGGTTACTTCACTCTCAAACTCCCTCAACACAAGAAAGCCTGAAAGACGCAGTAATTCTTCATCCTTCTGCGGCATTCATGTTGAGAATGCTTCCTTCTGAGGAATTGGTGGCATCTACTGGTGCAGGGCCGAATCCTTTTATTACGGCACAATCTGATCAAATTAATTTCATTGCTCTTCCCATCAATAATGAAAAGAATGCTTTAGGTGGGGGTGGATCTCATTGGAGTCTTCTCGTTATCGATAAAGCAAATAAGGTTGGACGTCATTTTGATTCCTCCAGTACCAATAATCAACAAACTGCCATGGAATCTCTTATGTTAATAGAAGATTTATTGGAAGAAAATCATGGTTCTTTCGCTTTTGTGGAAGAGAAGTGTTCACAACAAAATAATGCTCATGATTGCGGAGTATATACCCTAATGAATTTAGAAAAGTTTTGTGGAATAAAGGAAGAGTTAAGTGAACAATCCCAATACGATTGTGTTGAATTTCGTAAAAATTTATTAAACATGGTCTTTACACTTACAAAACAGGATGCATAATAATGGTACTAGTTTTTTTATTAGAACAATAAACAATTACTGATTTCACAATTTCTTTCCAATATTTACTTCGAACAGTCCGATCTTGTTCCAATTGAATTCCACCTGTACCAGATTCTGTTAGCCAATTTACAGGATTTTTTACACTCATACCATTATATAAATCATGACTTTCTGCAATTCGCACGATGACTTTGTCATCATTTTGATTTTTTTTCTCAATTTCTTGTAATAAAATACTTTGAAGTAATTCTTTTTCCATACTAGAAGCTAGACCTCCAATTAATATACCACCTTTTGACATTCCATGAAAGGATATACAATATTCATGCTTTGGCTGATGATTGGCGAGTTCATTTAACTTCGGGAATGATCGAATGGAAAGTTCACTTGAGGTAATATGCCAACGATTAAAAGCTCCTCCCCCCTTACGATATCCCTTACATACATACGTTGTACAAGGGATGGAATTTCCAAGTAATTCCACTTGTTGAGCGGTAAATGCTTCCATATCACCTCCATGTAAAGCAAGGAATAGGAATTCCTTCCCACTTTTTTCTTCTCTTTGATTTAATTGTTCCACAAATTCCGATTGTTCTTTAATACTTTGATCACAAAATTCTTCTTCTTCTTCCTTATCTTTCTTGGATTGTTGTTGTGGTTGTTGTTTTAGCATGACTACGGATGGACCACTTAATTCACAATCTTTTTGATCCTGATCCAATCCAATTCTTTTCCCATTTAATTGTACACGATGATGATGATGGTCACAAGACGTCTTATCCATAGTACTATCATGATCTTCTTCCAATATTGACTGAATAGTAAACAAAGCCAAATTATCATGATTGGTACCAATTCTTACTTGATCCCCAACTTCTAATCCATGGTTATGTAAGCTTTGCGAGATATTTACATGATAATGATCATTCCATTGTGCTCGATGAAGTACATGTACTCTCCAAAACTTTTTAGCAACATGATTCATGCCGCTTACTTTTCTTCAATTTCTTTCTTGGATTATGTACTTTCTACTTTGAGAGAGAAAGAGACCTATTTTTTCGAAAGATAATTATTATTTTTTTTTTTCGAAGATTATTATTATTTTAAATTATTTTAAATTTTACCACATACATATGTATATAGATGTTAACATGTAATGGTACTCTCCATCCAAC
>JACKZZ010008545.1_pt1 | contig 14186 bp, 13 predicted proteins | sample 8027871 | NCBI WGS metagenome assembly JACKZZ01 (sample SAMN15724774, study PRJNA655200) | protist metagenome | isolation source: fluorescence activated cell sorting (FACS) single amplified genomes of... | place: USA: West Boothbay Harbor, Gulf of Maine | collected 2000-07-19
AGCGGAATCGAGGTGCTGGAGTAACTGCTCGCAGCCGAGCCCAATCCACCAGCATTGGTACCAGGGCTCGGACCAACACCAGCACCAGCGGAACCCGGGATACCGACCCCAAGCGCGGGGTACGCAGACGCGCTGGTAGATCCCTCTTGTAGCTCCAACTCCAATAGCCTGGATTTGCGACTTTCTAACAGTTTTGGGAACAGCACAGCTACTGTTTTATGCAAAGCAAATTGCCATTTATTGAATTCATCCTGAGAAGAAGCGCGTATCGTGAGCTTTTTCTCCAGGCCACTCTCTCTCGTCAGCACCACCAGCCCAGATGTGACGCCTGGGGAGGAAGTCTGTCAAGTTGAAAGTTGAAAGCAAAGAAGCATTGAAGCAAAGGAATGAAAAATACGAATACGAAGCAACAGATAGAGCTAGTTAGCACATGTCCACAAAACATATACCACACCGCACCGCACCGCACCGCACCACACGCAGAATCATCCTTACCTCAACTCTAAAGCTGACAATGTCTCTGATTTGAATGACAGTCCAGAACTCATCCCTAGCATCTTCCGATGTCGAATATTTGATCACTTCGTTTTCAAAAACAAAATAGCGCTGTTCCCATCGCTTGCCTGGTTGAAGCATTTCTAGCCAGCCATTTTCATGAACTTTGCGATTCCTGCAGAGTATAGATGAGATAAGAGCTCATGGAAAATGTTACAGTGGATGCGAGGCGATTCTTACTGGAAAACCTTATCCATGTAGGCGGCATTACTCTTCGGGGCCAGACTCTGCGATAGCTGACGCGAAAGTGCCCCTCCTATAGACCATTAGCATTAGTAAATGAGAAAGTAAGAACACTTAGAGTTATTAACATGCAAATACTGTACATGTGAAATTTTAATGATGATATTTTTCAAACAATTATGAACCTCAACTTACCGCCACTGGTGAAAGAACCTCCAGAACCGTACATAATAGACAAATTAAACTAAAACTGTTTCGGATAGATATCTTTATTTCCTTGAATAACTTCAAACATTAACTTCCATCTCAATAGTATATTGCTTATACTAGTTCAAATGTTGTTTAGACACAAAGCTCAACGCTGATTGAATGACAGACTTCAGATGATGAAATCTACTTTAGAAGCGAGGAAAATATTGATGTTGTTCTGAAGAAAGTAGTTTTTAATGATTGAATTCTTTATTACCTATAATGGCTTCATAATGTATGCAGGTTATGGCGGTTTATGCGCCATAACATTAACCGGTCAAGCCTGGCAATTGCAATGATTATGTCGCTCTCCAACGAGTTCGGCTGGCTGCTGCCCACCGCTAGACTGTAAGTTCAAACTGAAAAAGAAGAATGCAGTAGTGCTACTGTGGTCTCAAAAAATCACTGCGGTGTGTATAAAACTGTAGCTGTTTTGTTGAGTTCAGCAGTGATTTATTCCCAAGAGTTTGACGACACAGCAGTGGTATGACACCTTCTTCTTGTGTCCACCCGGCCGCGAACACCACTCACTCGCGCACCACCAGACCACCAGAAATATCCTCAGGACCAACTTTGACTGACAGTGCCAGCAGACTGTGCGGTTCTGGTAGTGCTAAACCTAGTAAAGAAAGTGATACGATGATTGGAGATTATTCAAACTCATGTTGTAGTAGGTTTTATTAATATATTGGTGATTATTGTGTTAGATTATTGCCTAACTTTTTGTTTGACTTTAAAAATATCCCACTGTTGCCAATACCCTCCCACCAACTTGTAGAAAATATTAAAAATGGCCAAAAACGCTGCTGCCTCTTTCAACAAGAAGGCTTTTGATGAGCTTCTTCTCAGAAAGATGTATCTTGTTCCTAGTTTCGAAATACATAATGGACCTGCTGGTTTCTTTGATTACGGGCCTCCAGGATGTGCACTGAAGGCTAACGTGCTTGCGAAATGGCGTCAACATTTTGTTATCGAAGAGAACATGTTGGAGATGGAGTGCTCCAACCTCACCCCCTCAAACGTTCTTGAGACCTCTGGCCACGTGGAACGCTTCACTGACTTCATGGTAAGAGACGAAAAGACTCGTGAATGCTTTCGTGCAGATGTGCTTCTGGAGGGCGCGATCGATGCGCTCATTGCGGCTAATCCCAAGATGCCTAAGGAGGAGCAGGAGGCCCACCGCATTGTGCAGCGCCAGGCAGACTCTTTCGATGTTGATCAGCTGCACGAGATGCTTCAGAAATACAACGTTCGCTCTCCTTCTCTTGTGAAGGAGAAAGGTGCGGAACCATCCGAACTCACGAAGCCTTTTCCATTCAACCTTATGTTCAAGACAACGATCGGCCCGGAGGGAACCAGCGTGGGATTTCTCCGCCCGGAGGCAGCGCAGGGTCTGTTCTGCAACTTCCGCCGTCTGCTGGACTACAACCAGAGCAGGATGCCTTTTGCAGCCGCCACGATTGCGACGAGTTTCCGTAATGAAATTTCTCCTCGCGGAGGTTTGTTGCGAGTGCGTGAGTTCTGTGTCGCTGAGATCGAACATTTTGTTCATCCAGATGAGAAGAAGAACCATATTCGCTTCAGAAACGTGGCCTCGATGGAACTCTGTCTGTTCACTGCTGAGGCACAGCTGAGCACTGGTGAGACGATGAAGACCACTGTGGGTGACGCGGTAGCCTCTGGAATTATTGACAACCAGACAATCGGGTATTTCATGGCGCGGACACAGTCCTTCCTGACAAGTGTGGGTGTAGACCCGGCGCGGATGCGCTTCCGCCAGCACATGCGCACTGAGATGGCGCACTACGCTACTGATTGCTGGGACATGGAGATTTTGCTCAGCTCTGGATGGACCGAGACTGTCGGCCACTCTGATCGCGCCTGCTACGATCTCTCGCTGCACGCGAAGAAGACTGGAACATCAATGCAGGCGTCCCAGCGTCTTGCTGCCCCAACTGTGATCGATAAGACTGTCGCCGAACCTAACAAAAAGATCCTTGGACCTTTGTTCAAGAAGACACAGAAGGATGTTATCGCCGCTGTGGAGGCATTGGAAGGCGATGATCTGGTTGCTTTCCGTGCCGACCTTGATGCCAATGGCTCTGCGGTTCTACCTAACACGGAGTATACGTTGAACTCTAACTGTGTCTCGTTCAAGACTGAAAAGAAGACGGTCACTGAAGTCAAGTACACTCCTACTGTGGTTGAACCTTCATTCGGTATGGGCAGAGTCCTTACTGCTGTATTTGAGCATTCGTTCTCCCAGCGTGCCGCGGATGAAGCTCGCTGTGTTATGCATTTCAAGCCTTCTATTGCACCAATCAAAGTTGGCATATTCCGCTTGATTAACAATGCGGACTTTGACCCTGTTGTCGAGGATATCCGTGCTGCACTCGCTTTCAAGGGCCTTGTGGTGAAAGTTGACTCTACTAGTGGCACTGTGGGACGTCGCTATGCTCGTGCGGACGAAATCGGTATTCCTTATGGAATAACTGTTGATTTTGATACTCTACAGGACCAGAGCGTGACGATCAGAGACAGAGACTCGATGGATCAGATCCGAGTGCCCATTGCCAAGGTGCCTGAGATTCTTGAGAACTTGGTGTCTGAAGGTCGTTCCACTGGTGTACGTCCTACGGACCCTACCAGAAACCTGTTCGCTGAGTATTTCGCTACTTACCCCAAGCTTACTCAAAGCGCAGATGAGGCCCCTGAAGCTGCCTCTGCCGAGGCGTAGAACATTCGTTGTCGTCAATATCGTCGTCGTCAATGGTTTGGGTCTGTATGTTTTGCTGTACTATTTTTAATTATATTCAAATTATTGATTTTCACACAGTTTGGAGTCATAGTCATATCAGCAGCCACAATGCTCATTCCAACCTTTAGAAGTGACACAGATATTGTCCACTACACACTTCTCATTATTAATAGAACAGACAATTCAAAAGATTATTGATATTATGAGTTCAAATCCCTCCCTCCCCCTCCACACGATATAGACAAGGCCATGCATGATAATTTTGATATTATTGGATAATTTTTACGCAGTTTGTTACTTCGCGCAGCCACTTTGGGCAATATTTACAAATAATGAAGGCGTGTGGTTAGGTCGCAGTGGCAGGGTCACACATCCGCCACTGATGCTGCAGGTGCCGCCACCTCCTCCTCGACCTCCATCCTCTCTGCTCCCACTTCAACGCCCACGTCTACGCTTGCGCTGATTCCCGCCGGAGCAGAGATGCTGTCATCGTTAGCCACGATAGCCTTCTCAGCAGCGACAGCGCTAGCTAGCAGAGACACCCCGCTGTCGCTGCCTGCGTCGGCACTGGGATTGGCATCAGCAGCAGCATCAGCAGCAGCATCAGCAGCAGCAGCTACCAACACACTCGGTGGTAGTACGATCGTCTCCGCGTCCACGACAGTGTCAAGGCCTACACCTACACCAACACCTACACCGACTCCGACTCCGACCCCTTCCTCCACGTCTTGGCCGCCAACACCATCTGCAGATTCACCTGAAGGAGGAGTAGGAGGAGCTGGAATATAGCAACCTTGAACATTGCAAAAAGTCAGTTTCGGGGGTGAGCCCTCCACCTTTCGTTTCTTGCCGCCGCTACTTGTCGTAATAATTACGCTGCCGTCCAGTGGGGAAATAAATCGAGTGATTGTGGGAATATCAGGCAATGCCGCGGCAGCAGCGACAGCTGGATCAACCACTGGTGGCGCTTTAGGCGGAGGTGGCAGCTCAACAGGCGCTAGAGCGGGTTCCCCTCCTTCTCCTGTCGGAAATGACAACACAGGTACCGTAACTAGTACGGAGGTGTTGTTTGCCGTCTGCACAGAAACAGTTTTCATTGAGACTGTCATCATCTCTTGGCCTGCCGCCTTCGCAGCGGCACCAGCAGCCCCGGCGGCAGGCGCACCATTAGCAGTGCTGCCACTGGGAGGGACACCAGTCTTAGCTCTGGCCTTGTAAGCTCTCTTGGGCACGACACCAGTACCATCAGTGGGCGTTGAGCCTCCCTCACCAGTCTCAGATCCGACAGAACCAACAGGACTTGGTGTGTCACCTTTCTTGGGGCGACCACGCTTGCCTTTTAGAACACTACCATTGTCTACAGCGCCACCTTTATCCGCGTCGACATCAGCAACCGCAGCAGCAAGCGCAGCAGCAGCTGCTGCAGCTGCACTGGTCGAGGCCGAGGTGGACACGGAGGCAGATTTATTTTTGCTCGATCCAGCATTGGTCTCCGCCTTGCCTTTACCGGAGCCATTACGGTTACTCTTGACAGCAGCAGAGCCATTTGGACCACCACTCACAGATCCGCTGGAGCCAGCAGGCCCACCAACACCTTCAGCCCCATCCTTCTCCTTCTTGCTTCGCACGGCACCTGACGAGTCTCCACTTCCACTTCCACTTCCACTTTTAATCTTAGAGCTGGCACCATCCTTGTCCTTCTCTCTCTCTTTGTCTTTGTCTTTCCCTTTGTCCTTGTTCTTCTCTTTCGATGAGCTGGCGCCCTTGCCAGCCCCAGAGCCTTTACCAGAGTTGTTGCTCGCGCCAGCATCGGCCAATGCACCGCCTTTACTCTTTCCACCGCCGGTACCACCGCTCCCGCTACTATTACTAGCACCTTTGCCGCCACCAGCAGACGGGCCACCCCCACCCTCCGCAGCATCAGCAGGCTTCACATTCAAATTCATTACGTGACCTTTGCCTCCAGCGGCATTGCGCAAAAGTGCAGTCTGCGACACACCAAACAACAAATCGTTCCCGGTGATAGCGCTGCCACCTTTAGCACCAGTCGCGCGGCCGTTTCCGCCTACTTTAGCAGTAGTAGGTTTCTGTGCCGGTACTGTCAGGCCCACAGCAGAAGCAGAAGCACTGTCAGAGGACGTGGCGTTTACTGCCGCTGCAGCCGCCAAGGAGGCAGACGCATGATGCATCGTCGCTTGTGGAGGAACGTAGTTGGCAGACTTTCTGGCCAGTTGTGAACTGTTCACAGTCAGTGGGCGATTGTACGGTAAATTCTTTGCTGCCCCGCCATTGCCACTCCCGCTGCTACTGCCACTATTACTGGCACTTCCGCTACCGCTAGCAGCAGTGTAATTACCGTATTCATCAGGTACAGATATCTATGGGCCAAGCCAACAATATAGTGATAGCAGAGATTAGAATAAGTGAAGAACAAATCTTGAACAATAACGCGACCGCGACCGCGACCGCGACCGACATCAACACCAACATTGATACTGCCACCGAAGAGGCGAACAAAATGAAAATTGAAGAAATGCAAGAGACACACCAACTCACATGATATTTGCTCATATGCACGCTGCTTGCCGCCGACATTTTGGCACCAGACCTCTCAGATTTCATTTGGGTTAAACTGGTGAAAATTTTCCTGCTCCGTTCGATTGAGGTAGCGTCCCCTTTGTCGTGGTTAATCAAGGGTTGATCTTGATTCATCATATGGCTGATGGCATTCCAGTCAAGAGAGCTAGTACTGCTTGAAGTGGACATAGCGCCAGATGGACCGCTACTGGCGGCTGTGGAGCCAGTTTTTGCTTTAGAAGTCATCAATTTATCAAGCTCACCAGAGATAATCTTACATAACTTGATAGCCTATTGATTGATAAACAAACAACAAAAAAATAAAAAATTATTTATAGATGACTTCAACACAAGAAACATGCTTAAATGGTTTCTTACCTGGTCTACATCAACAGAATAATCAGCACACACAGATGTCATACACAAATCGACACCGCCCGCAACCAATGCACCAAAGCAACCTATCAGCTTCGGTGAAAGGTATTAAAGTGTCAATTCGAGCAATAAATATTGGTTTGAGCTTAAGAAACAAAAAGGCACAAGTAGCATCTAACGATCATTGTTGTTGGAGCAAAAGTGGTACAGCTGTAGCCCAATAATTGTTTAATTTGCTGTCATTGACCCTAACTTGCTAAAAATGCGGCTGCCAAAAATGATGAACAACTTTTTGTGTTTGCTTTCAAAACTGAAAGAACAAAAGCAATTTTGAAAGTTTTTGCTGCTGTTATATGTAGGCATGTCCAGTATAATATGGTCACAGTATACCGACGGTTTGATACAGCAGCGACTGTGTCAGTCTAAAGCAAATAATCCAAATATCCGGCGAGCCAAAAGATACCGTGACGCGGCAACGCGCGTCAACCAGGTCTAACATTGAACAGCTGCGGTCCTCGCCAACATAATATTATAAGGTATCTATTGTAAGAAGAAGAGGCAATAGTTCAGGTATTAAATGCTCTTTGAAAGGAAGTACATAAATTACCTTGACACCAAGAACACTGATACTGATACTGTTACTGACACCAGTGCGCCCTGAAGTGACAACTGACAACTGACAATCGTTAACCAAAATGTTTGCTGCAATACTCCAACAATTGCTTTTACTATCCCTTAGCTATTCTATCAATGGTGAACGTAATGCAGATTCTGAATCTATCTGTCAACAGTTTTTGGTAACTCCTAAAACTTCTCCTTTAGATCCAAAGAATCGAAGAAATTTCACTCATGATGAAAATGCTGAATATGAGTGTGAGCTAGTACTACAAGATCAAACACTACCGCGTCAAATTCGATCAACAATTCATGAAGGATTGTCATGGTTAGCAGTCAGACATGTACAGAAAGGTCTGAGACGTCATCGCGATGTGGTAAGACATTTAGAAGTTCTGAATCAGATCAGTCCTCAACATCACAGTTTCGCGTATCGCGCGGGTTACTGGAGCCTGGAGCCCTTTTTGAGTGACCCTGAAACGGCTATAACCCATCTAGGTGAGTAAATTTGCAAGCCAACACCTTCCGATTTGTATCACAATGTTCATGTTTGGTGTTTTACATTTATGTGTTTGACTTGATCACAGAATCTGCCGTGTTTGGGGCAGCATCAGGATCCCCTATCCAATACCAATTAGAAGGTCATCCTAAACAGAAAGAACATAAACCCGAAGATCATGCTATACCCGAGGAAGAAGCTTATTTTGCACGGCGTCATTTGATTCGTGCGTATTGCCTTACTGAAAGATTTTTTGATGCGATGCAGGAAGTATTGCTTAGTTTGAGTCAATTTCCTGTTGATTTTGGCGTTATGTATCTGTATCAGCAATTGAAACCTGAAATCGAAGCTATCAGGGCGAACGATGAGAAGGCGCTTACATCTGCACAATTATCTATCTTGTCTGAGTGTGAAGGTGATACCACTATCGCCGCTTCTCTGGATGCTTACAATGCAGTAGCACATGTCGGAGTACAGGCAGGAGTAACTTCTTTTCCTGAACCGCTTGTTGTAGAACACCTGGACCATGCTATCAGCTACGAAGAATTTAATGCTTATATTCGCGCCCGTGCTCCAGTAGTGCTAGCTGCTGCGTCGGCGACAGAAGCGGAACTGGAGCTGTGGAAAAGTTTAGGTGATTGTGACATATTACTGTACAAAGCAGATGATGCGACGGAAGTACAAGTTGAATATGCTCTTAAACACCAGCAGCAAGGGCAAGGGCAAGCGCAAGCGCAAAGGCAGCCGCTGGGCTATGGTCTATCAACGAATCGCGGTTTTGTGAATTATCGCGACTATCTAGAAAAAGTATACTGTCCTAAAGAAGCAATTGAACATAAACGGAAGAAGAACAAGGATTCTAAAGACAGCAGCAGCAGTGTGACTTCAACGCTCGCTTCCAAACGCCCTGAAGAGCGCATGAATCCTATGTCTGGTCAGATGAAGGTTGATGTACGCAAGTACAATTATTATGTGAATACACAGATCCGTGAAGATCGTAAGCGATATTACCGCCTGCGTAATGAGCGTTATGTTGGTGCATACTTCGATCAACAACCAATGTTTATGCAATACGTGATTGCCCGCGAAAAAGCCAAGAAATTACACAAGGAGAAGCTAATATATGAAGATCACTTGTCAGTGGAAGGTGTGGCGGCAGGCATGGAGGCGTATGAGGCTGAGCTCAATGCTACCGCGCCTGCTGTGGATGACTTGTACAACTCACCAGTGCATCTTTTTTCTAAAGAATTAGATGCTGTTCGTCCTGGATTGCTGTATAAAACCACTGCTGAGCTTCACCAAGAGGCAGAGACAGAGGCAGAGAATGAGAAGGAGGCAGCGGTGGAATTTGATGTGTGGGGCAACATGGCAGATGTGAATATCTGGATGGGTCGCAACGAGCCTGACGCATCATCCACAGCTGCCCCTGTCGTAACCAAGTCTCGCCTGCATTCAGATCCTCACGATAACCTGTATACTCTAGTGACTGGGCAGAAACAATTCTTGCTAGTTTCCCCAGAACATGCTGCATTATTGAAAACTGCTTATCCTACTTATGCTGTAGCGGAGAATGGTATGAGTTTTAGAGCCTCTGGGAACATATTCCTTCCATGGGAACTTCGTAGAAATGAAGTGTTGGATGAAAACTTCGTCAATGTGGTTCCTCCTTCATTATTTTCGTCCGACACCATCAATTCTCACTTCAGCTCACTTCGCCCTGACGAAGTGCTGCATTATTTAGATACCAACAATATTCAATATTATCAGGTGGAGTTGAAGCATCCTGGAGACAGACTGTTTATACCGGCAGGATGGTTCCACCAGGTCACATCAACAGGTGCGTGAGCGACAATAGTGTAAATGGTGTTGAACTCGCTGTGGTTGTGGTTGTTATGTTTATGGAACTATTGTTATTTTTCTGTTGCTAATGCGTGTCCATGTGTAGGTGCAAAGCATATGGCGCTGAATTATTGGTGGCGACCATATCAGTGGGAGGCCAACTCCAAGAAGTATGAAGCTGAACAGTTAGGGCTGCTTCGGGATACTCTTTTGGACAAGCTTACCACAGCAGGAATGGGAACAGGAACAGGGGCTGGAAGTGAGGGCAGCTCATCAGCAACAGAGGATCTGTGATCAATGCAAGTGCGCGAGCATAGAGCCGCGAGCATAGAGCCGTACATAAAAGAAGCAGAAACAGAAACTTAACCGACTGACTGAAATATATACATAATTTTCTTATTGATGATAGCAATCATGAGTTTTTTCCATTCTGGTCATGCAAACGTCAAACATCTCAATCGTCAAACGTAGCCATATAGAGCAGACACGCACGCAGACACAGACACAGACACAGACACAGACGTAATGCTTGTTGTAAGCATCTATACGCTAATTGAAGATTCCAAGAATTTGGGATTAAAACTTTCAAAAGGTTTCCGGCGTGTCTTGTTTCGCTCATCAATGTCGGCACTCAAGGTCTTCAAGTCGGTTTGAAACTCGGCTAAAACCGCTGTCAGCTGTTTGGTTTGGTCCGCAGAGAGCTCACTGTGAATGTGAATGTGAGTCCAGTCATCCATGAGCATAGGCACTTTCATGACTACAAGCAACCAGGAGGATACACACAGCATTATTCACAGCGCAGCAACAGTAGTACATAGGTCGCTTTTAATTTGGTCAGTCTTACCTGTGGTCCCAAATAATGCAGCAATCATGTAGAAGGAGTCCGTGTCTCCTTCAGATTTGTCGCGAGGGATGCGTCCCATGAGTCCCGCAGGATGGAGTACGTACTGCATCAAACCTCCTAGGAATTCATGACCACCAGTAATCCAGAACACAGAATGAGTGAGCAAGTCAACAAGGCTGTTGAGAGATAAAGGGGGCATGCCATAATCAATCCACGCCGCAGGTGACTCATAATGCGCATAGAATTGGCGTATAGCAAGGTCATTTATGACTTCCTCATCACTTCTGTAAAATACGCCAATATAGGCACTAATATACCGGCGAATCACTGCCCATAATTGCTCGCCATCAACCTTGTAAGGCAAGTCCTTGGCAATTTCTGGCGGAAGATTTTTAGCCTTGATATCATCTGCAAACGTGCTAAACTTCAGAGTTTGCACACAGGCAGAGTAAGTGGCATGGAAATCAGATGCAGCTAAGGCGAAGGTTCTGAAAGCCAACCCATTTACAGGTAGTAGAGTATTCTTGGCGTTCCAGTTCACCTACACGTACGGAACAATATTAAGTTTTATTAATAGTTGTAAGTAATTGAATCATAGAATTATTGATAACACTTTATTTTAAAATCTTACCTTTACAGCACGATACGTATGTGGCTTGCTCAGTCGTCTGAGCGGATGAAATCTATCAAAGCATTGTCGGGAAGCCAGCACCAAGGTGTTGCTGACTTGCCAATGGAGATTGATCAGGTGGTCTTTAGCTGTCACAGCAGTACAGATAGTACATCTAAAAACAAATTTGACATGGGACCAATCTCTATCATTAGGAAATACAAGTCTTTTCTGTGCAGACCACCAAATAGCAAGAGGGGTTTTGTCAGCTGAGAAATAGCAAATGCATCCATATTTCTCATAAGGATCACGAGTAGCGAAATTCACCATAAAATCAAGATCAATCTGACACACAGCATTCGGAACAGCGTCATGAAATGTAGTTGGTGCTGATGGCATGCCACATAAATAATGCATGCCAATACCATTGAACGCTAGCAAAGAGAACACTTCATCAGACTCAAATTCCTCCCATTTTACAGGAAGAGCATCAAATAAATCATGAAAAACATCTTTAACACTGTTAAGTGCGATTTGTACTGTAGGAAAGAATGTTTGCTTACATTTTTGTAATGGTAAACCTTGTGAATCAACAAATAAAGCGGCAGTTAACATTCCAGCAAATCCTTCTTGAGTCTGGTATCCATCCATTGCACCTAGATCTTCATCATCGTCAGTAAATCGCAAGAATAATCCAGATGTACCAATTGGTGCTGGCGTTAATGGTAAGAGTCGTTTTTCATCAACATTCGTAACATCTTTGGCACTGACATCTATTGCACCTGATTTGGCAGTGACATTAACTAGCAGGTTGAGCCACATCTGAGTATATGCATCTGTTTCCAAGCTATATTTATCTAACTGATCTGGTTTGCGCAAATGTTCCCAACGAACATCAGCTTCATATTTTGTTGCGATAACAGCAGAGCAAGAACAACCCATCACTGTTTTGAGTGTTTTCACTAATCACAATTAATAATCACTATTCTTATAAGTTATTCTAATAGTTTGGTAACAAATCGGTGCAATGATTCAGTTATTGATAGTTGATAGTTACTACTGTAATTGTCTAATTCACTAAGTAATGAGTAATGACTATCAATTAACTTTGTTCCTGCAGAAGTCCACGTGCAACATCAGATGGCCTGCTGAATCAATCAATGATGCAACCGTTCAGCAGCAGGTCAAATCAGGTTTTTACTGCAGTAATTTTTCACTGTAGCATTGTGCATTATTAACGCCTTAGTACTGTGGCAGGGCTGGCACAGTCTCCTGCTAGCGAGTCAGTCTGAGTTGATCTGAGATCAGGTCAATTTGACAGTTTCCCAATGATAGATCGCCTGAGGTCGGACTACTAAGGGGTAACATTTGTTCTTTCGTGTGGAAGGGGCTCCCGAGTGGAGGGTCGCGCTTTTAAGTTTTTTTTTGATTTTCGCCCGAAGGCGGTTTCAGCTGCCAGTGAAAGTAACTGCTACATCAAATTTATGCGACCGGGGAATATAATTAAAAGCTTCACATCCGATTTACTGTTTTCTGAGTATTGCAAAACATTGATGCCCTAATATAAACTATATAATTTTTAATTTGACAGTTGTTTCTAGTGTTTTGTTGAAAGACTATGGGAGGCTCTGGCAGTGTCATCGCTGGGGATAGCATAGACAAAGGAGAATGTCGAGAAATGTTTGGTGATTTATATTCACCTCACTTATGGAAAGAATATTCACAGAATGGGAAAATGACAAAAGATCAGCTTAATGAGTGCTACGGTGCGATGACTGATGCATTTTTGACCCACGGTGAGACTGCATTCTAGTGATATCTTGTCTTGTGCTGTTATGTTTTAGAGCTGTTTATCAGCTGTTCCGACGAGCATCTTAACGTGTATTGATTATGCTGCTACTTTTTAGACTGGGGCGTGGATGGATCTACGCATAAGAAAGTCAGTCGTGTTAATGCGAAGCTGAAGGAACGCGGCATCAAGACTTGGTTCGATGAGGAGAAGATGGAAGGCAATGTCAAGAAGAAGATGATCGCCGGTATTGAAACTGCCCAGTGCATCGTGGTGTTCATCACTGAGCGATACATGGATAAAGTTGGTGGTGATAATGCAGAGGACAACTGTCAGCTTGAGTTTAATTATGCGGCTCGTCGCAAGACAGGCGCAAAGATGATTTCTGTTCTCATTGATCCTAGCCCCGAGATGAAGAATGCTTCGAACTGGACAGGTGAAGTAGGTTTCGTTCTTGGTGGAAATCTTTACATCGATTTGTCGGGCGCTTTGGGTGATGATGCCACTGGCAATTTGGATTCGCTTGTTGATGACCTGCAGTCAAAGATTGTAAGCATTTGCGGTACCACACTAACGGATCGCTTTGGAGGTGATGATGTGGCTGCTGCTGCGTTAGAAGCGAAGCCATCTGTGGGCTCTCCTGCCCCTCCTTCTGGCGCAAGCACAATCCCGCTAACATCGCTCACTTGTGATCAGGTCACAACTTTACTTAATGAGACCGGCTACTCTAAATATTCTGCTGCATTTGCTGAGGATGAGATTGATGGAGCAACGCTAGCAACGATTGAATCTTCAGATGAATTGAAGGACTTGGGTATAAAACTTGCGATGAAGGCTAGAAACCTATTTGAGAAGATTCAGGTCTATAAAAAGGAAGGCGTTCCAGGCGGACTGATTGGTGAAGGTGGGGAAGTGCTCGCCGCGTCTCCAGCAGCAAGCCCATCAAAGGCGGCAGCTGCGGCAGTCAAACCCGCAGTCAAACCAGCACCAGCTGCTGCTGCGAAGCCTAAAGTGGAAGCGAAGCCTGAAGTTGACGATGACGATATGGATGAGGACCCACCCGTGTACCTGGCGGCCGTGGCCAAAGACATTGATAAGATTCGCAAACTTCATAAAGAAGGCGTTTCTATCAATAAACGTAACGGCAGCGGGAACACTCCGGTATATATCGCCGCAGCGAAAGGGTTTGATGGTGTGATTCGAGTGCTGCATGAGCTCGGTGCGGATCTAAATACTCCTTCTAAGGGTGGGGATTGTCCGATGGGCATCGCAACATTCAATGATCATATGGCG
>JACKZZ010009866.1_pt1 | contig 14175 bp, 6 predicted proteins | sample 8027871 | NCBI WGS metagenome assembly JACKZZ01 (sample SAMN15724774, study PRJNA655200) | protist metagenome | isolation source: fluorescence activated cell sorting (FACS) single amplified genomes of... | place: USA: West Boothbay Harbor, Gulf of Maine | collected 2000-07-19
ATTGCCTCGTCAGACGCCGAGAATCTTACACTGACAACTCGATCTTTTTTCACGGCAAACTTTTTCGTTACTCTTCTCCGTGTTTTTTGTTGCAGTGGAAAGAGAGATGGTTTTCTCTGAGCGACGCGCCGGAAACAAAGTCCATTCAGTACTTTAAAACCGCGGGAGGCATAGACTTCAAGGGAGAGATCCCACTTGACGCTCGGCACACTCTCGTCAAGGAGCACTCAACAAAAGAGCGCCTCCACTGTTTCTGTGTCTCAACGGTGAAGCCGGACAGTGGGACTACGAAGACCGTCTTTCTCTCGTGTGAGACAAAGGAGGACGTAGACGAGTGGATGGATGCGATTCGGCGTGCGCTAACGACGAGTGCTTTGGAAGAGAGGCAGAAGGTGGTCTCTGTTTGAGAAGGTGATCTGAGGGCCGCCCCGCGACTTGAACTGAACACACACGGCAACGAGAGCCGCGAAAACGAGACGTATTATCGCTCGGTGGATCCAGCAAATTCCCGGAAAATCGCGCGCGCACACAACCGATCTGGTGGTGTGAAGAATAATTGCGAAATTGGAGGGTTGGTATTTGTTCGGCTTGCCGTACATTGCCATCGGGATCACTTTGAAGCTGGGGGTGATTAACATGCGGGCACCTTTAGCATCTTGACCAGCTTGACGAACCAGTACCATTGAAGGAGTTGTGCTGCATATATGACCCACGTTAACCTGCCGAACCTGTCCCAGGTTGATCGCTGTTTTTTGCGTGCTACGTAAATCATCCACGGAAAGTAGCACACACGCAGCGCGAAAAATGACAGCACAAAACTGGCCATAATGGCCTTGGCTTTCCGCGTCTCAGACCGGCCAAACTCTCGCATCAGCCAACCGGCGTTCAGGAAAATTGTACTGATCTCGAGAATCATCGCATCCGGCAGCTTCTCGAAGAACGTGCCGGTGGCGCTGATGGAGGCACAGATAGACATTCCTATCAGATGGTGAATCACAGAGGAATAGTCCTCGCGCCATAATCCCGATTTAAGGAGTGCAAAGAGGTCGTGGGCGAAGAACCCGTTGATGAAGCCGAGCATGAGCCGTGTTGTCTGCCGGTAGCTCGGATCCTGTGCGTCGGCCACCGAGGTTTCCTCTGCTTTGCCAGTCAGGGCCGCAAAGAAACCACCGCGGCGTCGCAGTTGCATGACAGCCCACACCGCGGTCACACCTGCGTGAATTTGAGACAGCACGTACAACGTGATCTCCCTTCTGCGTGCTGCATCCACGATGTACAGCTGCTCCACACCCAGTCCGAGCGTTTGAGCTACCAATCGCCTGAGTTCCAGCCAGAATGCCGGCCGTGTCGCGCCGAGCGAGAGCACCGATTGGCTCGCATTCATTGCTGACAGTGGTGCTGTGGGAGCAGTACTAAAGAACTTGCCGCACAGGAAATGGAGCGTGCCAAACGTCAGCGTCGAGAGGCCCGTTGACACGACCAGCGGACGTATGACCTCGGGCGTCGGCGGCCACCGGAACTCAGAGATATCATCGTTTTTGTGCGATCCCGCTAAGTAGGTTTGTGCAACGTCCAGAGCGCGCAGGATGTCTTCGAGTGAGTAGAGTTCTCGCGGACCTGCTGTTTGATCAACCAACTGTTTCAGGGTGCTCTCGACCAGCCGGAGACTATCACTGCGGCTTTCTCCGGCACGAACACTGCTCTCAAGAAGGCCTCGGATGTCAGAATATCTCACGCTTTTGTGGTCGACACCGTCAGACACCGGAAGGGCCGACACCTTTGATGTCAGTACCGCACGGTCCATAGCACGCGGTGGGGGACCAAGTGGGAACAGTAGTGCGCGAGGACGACGTCTCAGTTACGTACAGTGTATATGACTGTCGGGAATATACTGTGCGGGCCGACAATAGGCTGTGTTATTCGATAGCTTGAACATCATACACGCGTCCTATGCTTTATTGTGCACCATTAGATCACAAGAGAAGGTCCTGGGAGAAGGCAAGAAAAACCTCCCCGAAAATAATGAAAATCCTCACTGTGGTGATTTCCCGCGACCACCCTCCTCATCGTCGACAAATTCTATTTCACCATCGTCCGAGTCTGACTCTGAGCCTCCGAGGTCGTCATCGTCATCACTACCTTCATCTTCGTCGTCTGAAAAGTCCCAGTCCAGCTGCTGAAAATCGTCCTCACTCAGAACGATCCCGTGCTCCTCGGCGATCTTCAAAATTCTCTCCACGAGCGCCTGGTCCATCTGCCCGATTGCGCCCTGCACCAGCAGTGAAAAGTCGTCCCGGTCAGGCTTGACACCAAGCTTTTTCATATCCTTGAGCACGATTTTCAGACCAGCCTCCACGTCTCCACGTAGCACGTTCCCAAAGAGAAGGATTGCCATGGTGTCAGCGTTCCGCTCATAGCCGCGGCCCTCCATTTCCGCAATCACCTCCATCGCGCTTTCCAGCTGGTCGCCGGTGGCGTAGATATCCGCCATGACGTTGAAGAGGTCAACGGAGTCCTGGCCCTCGCGCACGGCCTCGTCCAACACCTTCCGTGCCTCTGCGGCTGGGGGCAGCGGGTTTTCGGGGCTCGCCATCTGCGCCGCTCGCTCAGTGGCGCTGCCGTACGCCATGAGCAGGGCAGTAAATGTATCACGAATCGGCATTAAGCCAGCGCTGCGCAGGCGCCCCATCCAGGACTGCGCGCGATCGAAGTCCCCATCGGAGGCGTGCAGCTTTATGAACGCCGTGTAAGTCATAACATCCGGTGTGAAACCCTTAGCCTGCAGCTCCTCCATAACTTCCAGGGCATTGGACACGCGCATGCCAGCGGCTTCCTCGGAGTCATCCGCGGCAATCGCCTCCAACACGCACGTGTAGTCGAGGAGCGACCGCTCGCTCTCAGGGATGGAGTCGAGGTGCAGCCGCGCTTGCGCCGAGTCGCCCGCGATCATCGCCCCAGCCATGCGTTGCCGGATGGTGTTCTCGTCCTGTGCGATTCCCTCCTTCTCCATCTCATCCAACAGTGCGTTAAAGCCCTCCATGTCGCGGACGCGCGAAAGTAGGAGCAGAAGCACATTGTAATGCTGCACATCGGCGCGGCCCAGCGCTTTCAAGTCTTCCAGTCGCCGCTGAGCGCCCAGCGTGTCGTACTCCTCCGCCGCAGCCCGCAGCGCGTCTTCCAACACGCGCACGCGGTCCTCGTCCAAAGCCAACTGATTGTCAACCCCATCTCCTGGCTGTCCGCTGCTCGGAGCCACTGCGGGCTCGCCCCCGGTCAGCCCAGTCCCCGCCGACGCCGCGGAGCCAGGCGCGCGACCCCCGCGACGAGTGGAGCCACCCTTTCCCCGCCCCTTCTCGGTCGCGCCCTTTCTCTTCTGCTGCTGCTTCGCTGCTGAAGCCGCCGCGTGAAAGCTTCGGAACGAGGACGAGCGTGCCGGTGCGCCCCGAGAGACGCAGCTGCGCCACCGCAGCAGTGTTCTGGCCGACGGCGAGGAGCTCGCCGCTGAAGAGTGTGAGGACAAACGCAAGGAAGAAAAGTGCATCCTGCTACCGCTGTTGCTGTTGCTGTCGTGACTTTCTCGTGGTCGCTGCTGTTGGTGCTGCTGCTGCTGCTGCGGAACGCTCCACGCGCCTCTCCCGCCAAGATGGACACGCGCTGTTGCCGCCACCGCCGCCTGACACCGCCCCCCGGCTCTGACCGCTCCGCCAAACGGCCTCATTCTCCGCAACACACAAAACACAAAACACAAACACGGCACACCGCTCTGTCTGTCGTTAGGCTTGTCGTCGAGCCTCGAGAGAGAGAGAGCCAGTCGTGTAGGTGGCCTTTCTCTTCCCCTTCTTCTTCTTCTGCCCGTCTCTCGCCGCTCTCTCAAAAAAAGCTCAAAAAACGCAAGAGAAAAAACTGGGGAAAAAACGCAAGAAAAAAAGGGATTCAAAGAACCAAAAAAAAAAAACAAAAAAAAAAAAAAAAAGACTCGACGAGCCAGTCAGCATTGAGCCAGTCATCAGGGGGAGTGGTTGGTTGCTGTTTGGTTTGTTGTTGTTTCTGTTGTGGGCGCTTACGTGTGGTCCAGCCAGCAGGAGGCGGAGGGGTGTTTTTTTTAAAAAAAATATATATATATTTATAAATTTACATAAGGGGGGAGCGCTGCGGGAAAAGACACCATGAGTGGCGATGAGGACATGTCGATGTTCTTCGGGACGATCTTCGACGACTCGGAGGACACCGCGCTGTACAGCCTTAGGTCGCAGCGGCCCAGCAACTTTGACAGCCGGAGTAATGTAGAGAAGAGCTCTCTTGTTACTCTCTCGGGACTGGCGGGGTTCAAACCGCTGCCAGAGGTCATTGAGAGAAGAAGAGGCGGGTGGGGGTGGTCCAGCCGGAGCGGCGGTGGCGACGTCAACTCGTACCGGTCGGCGCCGCCCGCGGAGAGACTCCCAGCGGTCCTGGACGGCGGTTTGTGCGGACTGCGAAACCAGGGCGCGACCTGCTACCTGAATTCGCTGATCCAGGCGCTGTACCTGACGCCCGAGCTGAGAAACCGCCTGTACTCGCTGGATCCGGAAAAGGACTTGGGCCTAAATCCGCTTGAGGACTCCGTAGTCAAACATCTGGAGCGCGATGCCGCTGCGGAGGCGGCGGCAGCAGCACGGGAGGCAGGCCATGGCGATGCTAGTGGCATTTCCGCCGGCGATGCTGGTGGTGCTGGTGGTGCTGGTGATGCTGGTGGTGCTGGTGCTGCTGCTACGGATTCAGGCGCTGCGGCTTCCTCCTCCCCGACGGGCCCCACCTCTTCAGGTAAGGAGGAAGTGGATGACGGTGGGTCTTCTGGGAGACCACAGGGCAGCGGATATGGCGCCGCTGGCGTTGGTGGATCGTATACTGAGCGGAAGCAACGCCAGCGGGAAAACCACAGTGGAGCTTTTTTCGTGGATCTGCACGGCGACGTTGACGCCGCTGGGCTCGGACCGACGACGGTGGCGCAGAGCGAGGCCAGTGAGAGTCTCTTTTCCGGCGCGGCTGAGCTCGGTTTCTCCGAGTCCCAGCTCGCGGCAGCGCGCGAGCGCTTACGGAACCCGCGGTCTGTCGACGAAATCGTTGAGTATATTCTGACTCTCGGCGACGACGACGTGGGTGGCGGCATTGACCCCGCACCCGCGGTGCTGCCAGATAGTGGCGCCATTGCGACACCCGACGGTTCATCGGACGACGAAAAGCAGCCTAGCGCGCGCGCAAACTCTCCCGTCAATGAAACTCCTGTTGCCGGGACGCACCCTGACTTTGCCGAGCAGCTACGCGCCGCCTTTTCCAAGCCCGACGCGGGTCTGAACCCGACGGCGCCTAACCTCGACAACCCCCTCTTTGCGGGCCTCTCAGACCTGGGATTTTCCGAGGAGCAAATCTCGGCGGCCCGTGCCGCGATGCACGAGCCTAATTCGGCGGACGAGATAATTCAGTGGATTTTCAGCCACGCTGACGAGATCGCTACGTCCGATGCCGTCGAGTACAGCGACATGCCGGCCTTGATCCCGGTAGATGAGGTCAGTGAAGACCCGGGTTTGCGGGACACCGACATCGGCTCTGAGGCCAGCGCGGCCCGGGCAGAACTCGAGGGTACGTTTTCTGCCGACAACGCGGTCACAGTCGATGGAATGACAGCCGACGAGCGCATCGCGTTTGCTGAGAACTCGGGTGATGCGGTAGTTTCATCCGCGGAACCTGACATGCCTTCGCTGATGGGGACAAATGCCCCTGTTGACTCGGACAGCAGCACACTGGTGGTGCCAGAGAAAAAGAAAAAGAGCAACAAGCGCATCGTCATTATCGAGCTCCAAAGATTGTTCGCATGGTTGCAGCTCGTTAACCAGCAAGCGACGACCACTGAGTGGCTTACCAATTCTTTTGGGTGGCAGGGTAACCAAGTTTATGTGCAGCACGACATTCACGAACTTAACCGACTTCTCTTTGACGCCATCGAGCGCTCTTTGGTCCGCACCGAGCAGCAATCTGTCATTAACGATATGTTTCGCGGATTGATCGCGAATCGGATCGTATGTAAGAAGTGTGGCCACGTGAGCGCCCGTGAGGAACCTTTTTTGGACGTATCTTTGTTGGTGCGAGATAAGGACACGATTTGTGACAGCCTAGCAGCTTACACGGAGCAGGAGACTCTTGAAGGAGAGAACCAGTACTCGTGCGAAACGTGTGAGGAAAAGGTTGACGCCACCAAAGGCGCCGTGTTTCGTTCCTTGCCGGACGTTCTGCAGTTTTCGATGATTCGCTTTGAATATGACTGGAACGCGGACAAGCGGGTCAAGATTTCTACCCCGTGCAAGTTTCCCTTGGTCCTGAACATGGACCCATACACCGAGGAAGGTGTTGTCGGTGTGGATGCTAGCGGTACTCCAACACCAGCCACCATCGCCAAGGGCGATGAGATTCCCGACGGGGACAAAGAAGCCCCGCTAGAGGGAGACGAAAAGAGTTCCACGACTGCGAATCAAGGTCCTTTGCTTTGGCAACAGCAGTACACTGAAGAGGGCAAGAACCTTTATGATCTCTTTGCGGTCCTGATCCACATCGGCGGGGCTTACGGTGGCCATTACCACAGTTACATTCGTGTCCCCAGTCACTCTCACAACGTGCCAGCGGAAGGTGACGATTTCTTTCCTTGCGGCCACTCCATGGATGAGCCCGACAACCAGTGGTTTGATTTCAATGACTCGAACGTCACTGCGATCCCACAATCCAAGATCGCTTCTCAATATTCTGCGGTGGATGAGGGTGCTTACATGCTTGTGTATCGGCGGAGAGAATTAACCATTGCCCCCGGGCCCGATGTTTCCCCGCCGCAATTCTTTCGGGACGAACTTGAACTCCACAACACACGCTTGCAGCGAGAAAGGGACGACTACGACGACACTCTCTTCGAAGTCGAGTTCTCCTTCGTGTTAGAAGCGGGCTTTGCGCTCGAAAACAAGGAAATTGATGGGCGACAATGGCCAGTCCTTCGTGACTCGAATACAATTGCGGACGGCCCGACGACGTTGGAGATCTATTTTGACATCCGCAAGCCGCTCCGCGACTTAATTTCTGCCGTGTGTGACATGCTGGGCGACGACTATGAACTACCGAAGGCGTTGACCCAATGCACAAAAAATAGCGCCACGAACTCGTACTACGTTTTCGAAACACTGACTTTAGATGACAAGCAGCTGGCAAGACCTCTGTCAGAGACCGCGCTTCGGGAAAAAATGAAGCTGCTGTTGTGGAACGGTTCGAGCTTGAACGGTTTGTCCTGGGATGGAAGCGGCGCGCCAATCGCTTACACCGTGAGACATTTTTCGCCAAAAACCGTCCCAGGCGAGAGTGCAGGCGATAATCCAGTCGCACCAGAGGTGGTTGGAGACGACGCCCCGCCAAACTCGACGCAAAAATTGGCGGAATCAACGCCGCCAGCATTCGAAATCAACGAGTTTACTGTCGTGCTGGCCGAAACGAACACCTTGTCTCAGTTGCAGCAGGAAATTTCCTCGCGCACCGGGATAACGGCAGAAAGGCAACATTTGTGCCGCATGACTCGCAGCTATGGACGTTTTCTCTTGCGGTCGATACCCCAGGATGAAGCGAGTGCTGCTGGCGATGCAGGAAAGCCGCCTTCACTGTTTGCCCGGGGCCTGTGCGACGAGCAGGACATCGTTTTGACTGTAGAAGAAAGGGCACCAGAGGAAGACGAAAATCCATCGCGGCTGGCTGATGCTTATGCATCGCAGCAAAATGACTCTGCCATGCATGACATGTTTGATTTTGGTGACAAACCGCCGTCCTCGCGAGCTGTCACCTTCTCTAGCTTAGCACAGGCTCACTTGGACGCCTCTAAGGACACATGGGAAATTTTCGTCGAGAACGCGATGGAATCAAACTCCACCGATGCGACAGCGCTTGCGGGTTGCAACACGCAACAGGATTCGATCCGTGTGTTCATTGCTGATGCCAAGAACGCCTCGGTACGTGAACTGAAGCTGCTAATTCTTGAGAAGCTCGGGTATCAGCTTTCGCAGGACGAGCTCTCGAACGTGCGTTTATCGAAATTTTTGATCGGCGGCGGCATCGGCGAGCCTTACGAGGAAGCAAAGGGGCTTTCAAGTGCAGGAATTCGTCCGAGCGAGCGTGTTGTCATCGAGGTCGGAGAACCTGTTGTTGGTGACGAAGAAGTGGCTCCAACGATTACATTCGACGACATCAAGCTGCGTTTTGATGTCGGTGTAGGCGGAGAGCAAGATGATCGATATTCCGACGGCAGCTCGAGGAAAACTTTTGAAGTGTCAGTGCTGCGGCAAGACACCCTCTCGTTCGTAAAAACCAAAATGCTCGACGCCCTGGGCGAGACGGGCGGTGACGCTTTGCTTAAACAATGGCGCCTGTGGCGTACGGATGTGTATGATGCGAGACTTGAGAACGCCTTGACGGTCGAGCAAGAGGCCCGGACATGCGAACAATTGGGAGTGAGGGGTAGGGAGTTGCTGTTTCTAGAGAACAAGCCCCCGAACTCTGCCGGTGACATTACCGTCCACATCGATGTTATGACCCACACCAGCCCTGCAGAAGTGGGTTCGCATTCGATATTTGCGGAGCTGACGAGCCCGTCAGTCGTTTTCTCGAATGGGATCCGCAACGTTCGACAAACCGGTGAGCCTGTCTCTGACTCGCACTTGGCGTCCGTGCACCGCCTTGAGACGTTGTTTCCGCGGCTAGAGGTCAACTGCGAGAAGGACACCTTGGATGATCTCTTGGCCAAGATTCGCGGGAGCGATGAGTGGCGGGTATGGTGTGAGCAGGCGGGGATGCAGTCAGGATCTTCTATTCGGATCTGGCGGGGCGATGCGCTTCTTCGCAAGCACAAGTCGGCCCTCAGGCGACAAGGGGTCAGTAAGGACAACACAATTCTTACTGTGGAATGCGCCACCGACGATGCGATCGGAACTTGCACGGACGATGCGATGTTGCTTTACGTTCAAGAACACATCGGTGGCGTGGATAACACGGCCGAGCAGGTGTCTTCAAGGTGCTTCTCGTCCCCTCCGCGCGCTGTGTGGTTTTTAGGCACTACCGTGAATTCCTTACGCGAGCAAGTGTCAGCAGCGCACGCAGCTGACACCCCGCTGGCGATCGCGAAACTTAACCGCTTTAACGGAACATGGCAAATCGTGCCCCAGCTAAGTCCAGACTCTTCCAGCACCGGACCTCAGCAGCAACAACAGCCCGAGAAGGCGAAGGGCTGTCGTGGAGGTCAAAATCCGTTGCGGCAGAAGCCGTACTATCTGCGGGACGGAGACACCGTCATTGTCGCTTGTGACAGCTACAACAAGGAAAAAGACGTTCCGGTGACAGTGGCGGAACACGAAGAGTGGTTCCGCTCTCTTAACCTTGCTCGTCGAATAGCTCTGCGCGGCGGAAATGCTGGCGGGGGTGGCAACCCAGGAAAAAAGCGCGGGAAAAAGGGCTCATCAGGGCGGGGCGAGAATGAGGGCAACGCCTCCGCAAACACTTCGGGATCGCCGTCACGCCCAACAACCACCTCTTCTTCGAGAAGATCCTACGAGCCGGTGCTGGCCATCGATGTGGGCGATTTTTCGGAGTAGCTAGCAGAATTGAAGCGTGGTGCGCATTCTAGGACCTTTTTTTAGAACTGGCCGGAAAGTCTTGGTGTTAGTTTTGAAACACACCAACCGTAACGCATTCGATAGTAGTAATTAATTAAGTGTCTCCCAAATCTTCCCTAACAGCCTGACAGGGAAAAAAAGGTAGAATGACCTCACCGATCATCCTTCAGTCCTCGCTGGTAGTCCTTTCTGGTCACACGACATGCTGACGTGTTTCAGAGCTTCACGTTTGGCAATCCTGCCACAACTCCAACCTATCCGGGGATTAAGATTGACCGCGTAAAGAAACGAGCTCAGGCGAGACGCCTTGTGTCCGAGTTGTCATGATCCCCCGACGACGTGATTTCCTCGGATTGATTCAGTTTCATTTCGCGGAGCAAGCACACACAGACCCAGGTGTAGTGAGCATGATTTAACCGGGCTGGTCAAGGTGGTCGGAGTATCGTTCGTGCGCGTAAAATGCAAATGGCCTCGGTCAAGCCCTCGGTCAAGCCCGGGGCGGCGGGGTCGAGGCTCAGTTTTCCAATTTCCCTATTCCGGGCGAAACTTTCTCGTAGGCGTGCGTATGATTGGAGCATCACGACACAACTTGAATGTCCTCCGGTGGGAGCAGCGGGCTCCTCAGGTCGCTCACGGGTTTCCGGCTGAACCGCCAGAGTGAAACAGGATTTTCTGCCAGAAACTCGTCCGGCACAGCAACATCCTCGAGCGGTTCTACCGTCATCACGGGTGCAGCCACTTCAAACACAGTGGGCTTTCCGAGGTTTTCCATTGTGACCACACGAAACTCGTATGACATGAGAAACTCGCAGGCAGGAGGAGACAACTCCAACAAGTGGACGACTTGGTCGCATAATGGCTGTGCAGCGTACCTCTCCATCGCTACATCCGCACCAACAATAATGTCGAACCCATTACCAGCAGTATGCTCCCTCACGATACGCTCCGTTGTTTCCCGGTCACCCCAGCTCAACTTTTCGACCACCGGTACTGGGATCCCGTCCAACACGGCGGAAATGCCTCCTCCTCGTGCATCCTCGCCGAAGAGGTGAAGAAAGTTGGCCATAAGGGTGTCCGTCTCCTGGTCGGTAACCACCACTTCCGCCCCCAACAGCGCTAGCGGCCAACTCACAGCGCCCGTCCCCGCGCCGAGCTCAATCACACGAAACCCGGCCAGTGGTCGCTGTCCATCAAACCCGGCCGAACGGGTCCGCGCCAAGTAGGGCACAACTCGGTCACAGAAGTAGCGCACCGTAATACGCGCGCCGTCAAATAGCATGGAGCTCAGGGGACCTTCACCCTTGGCCTGAACCAAAATGCTCATGTCGAACCCAAGATCGTTCTCCACCGGCCTCTGCGAAGACGGCTCCACGTACTCTCTCAAGGTTTGCGCAGCAGCACCGCGCAAATTCAGTGACGTTTCTAGAAGCTTCTCTCCCGCCGGGCTCGCCACGTATGGGTCTTCACGCTCGGGGCTCTCGGTGTTAGAACTCATCACGCGTTCTGACGACGACCCGACGACGGACGCGTTCCTGCGCGAGGGTGATTTGCGACGGGATATGTATCTATCTCATGGTGTATACACAGGTATATGGCGGGTGGCGTAATGTGCAGGACGAACGCCTCAGTTCAGTGCGCATTGAACAAACATTTCCACAAAATAACGATCGCAAAAACTTCCACGGGAAGAATCAAAAGGTTTCCTTTTCAACCCTCCTTTCCATCAATTATGAAGCGGAAAGTGTCGTCGTCGTTGTTGATCCTGATTTCAGCCAGTGCCTTGCAGATCGAATTAAAGTCGGCCCGATCTCCACATTCAAATTCGAGCGTTGAATCAATAATTGCCACAAGGGCGCCCGCCCATGCTGGAGGGTAAACACGAAGAGCCTTTGCGCCGACCAGGGGAACCACTTGCACGGGCGTCAAGTCCAGGAACGGTTTTTCTCGCGCAAGAATCTCGAACGCGGTCACTCCGTAAGACCAAACATCAGATTTCTCGCTGTATTGGCGAAGGGTAATCGCCTCCGGTGCCATCCACTTCAGCGGCCCGACGTTCGACTGGGTCTTGTCGCCAGCTTCCAAACCGGACATCAGCCTAGACAATCCAAAATCTGCGATCTTTGCGATGAAATCGGGAGCGGGACCCAGAAGCACATTCCGCGCAGCAAGGTCCCTATGCGCCACCTTTTCGTAAGTCAAGTGTTGCATTCCCTTCGCGATTCCGGTGAGCCAATCCAGCTGTTGCTGAGATGAAATTTCAACGGTTTCGTCAAAAAGCATCGCGTCAAGTGACCCACCTTCCATGAACTCGGTCACGATGCATGTTGGAAATGCAGGATCAACACAAATGCCAAGATACAGTAAGACATGTGGATGAGGGCGCAGGTTGCGCATGAGCGATGCCTCCCCAACAAACTCATCAATTACAGTCTGCGGCGGATTACCTCCCTCGTAGTTCATCTGTTTGACCGCCACTTGTGTGTGGCGCCACATTCCCATCAACACCACCCCAAATGCACCCCGTCCAAGCTCTTTGGTCAACACGAGCTCCTTGAAACCGATAAGCCAGGCGTCGCCCGTGTTATCGACAAAAAATCGCGAGTCCTGCCTCGAACCCTGCAGCGGGGTTCCATCGTGGGAGGTGATCGGAGCGTAGTCAAGTGTGCGTGGACTTGGGGTCCCGTCGTTGGAGGTAATTGGGGCGTAGTGAGGCGTGCGAGGACTCTGATCAGACGCTACGCTGGTAGCGAGATGGTCGTAGTTTTCAGAAAGCGCAGGGGAGACGGACATTTCGACCAAAGATCCGTGGGGTAGATTCACCGCCGCAGAGTTCTTTTTTCTTCGCTGCCGCATAATTACCAGCGCCGCAAAGATCGCCGTGCAGCAGACAAGGATCAGAATTGCGCCCACCATGCCCAAGATTATGTAAATCAACCCACCTTCGTCTCCGCCAACAGAAGACTTGGAGCCAGATGCCGGTGGAGCCGTTGTGGATGCCGGGCTATTTGATGATTCAGTGGACGTGGTCCCTGGAGTCGCCGTGGTAGAACCAGCGCTTCCAGAGCTTGACGTTGTCGTCGTAGTTGAACTAGCGCTTCCAGAGCTTGAAGTCGTCGTCGTCGTCGAAACTGAGCTTGACGTCGAGGTGCCCGTTGGAGCGCCCGTTGAAACACCCGTTGATGCACCCGTTGATGCTCCTGTTGTTGATGCTCCTGTGGTGGTCGTGGATGGGGGAATTGTGCAACCATCGACACAAATTTCAAAATCATCTATCGCGAAACCGGTAATGTCGGTTGCGCACCCCGAACCGCAATAAGCTGGATCGCTCGCAACGACGTTGTTGAATCGAAACGCAACCTGCACGTCCGTGAATCCGATCAGCGAAGGCACGTTCCCGCTGTCAAAATACTGCCACTGTCCGACTTGCTCCTTGAATCCGCCTTGTTGCGAGACCCAAGATGACCCGCCGTCGGTACTAACAAACAACTCCCCAGAAATACCGTCACCAGCCGGGCCACCGCCCCCGCACAGCCAATGGAAGCGAATGCGAACTTCACTGGCGCCCACAGTATTGACCGTGGTGCCCGCCTTCATCTTGACAAACTTCCGCACGTTGTCGCTGCAAAGAATTCCGTCCTCAGAGGGGTTGTAGTGGGAATTGGTGACGCCAGCATTCGTCAGGGTGGACATGTGCAAGTAGTTAGTGTCAGGGCTGGTGATGGGTGGGGATGCACCAGCTTGAGTCAAAGTGGCGGGGATGGTGAAAAATCCACTCCCCAGACAAAACCGCGTCACACCCCCGCTAAAGGCGCTATTCACGACCCAGTAGCCCGCATTGAAAGACTGCGACTGGCTCGGGTTCGAACCGGCATCGTTAGTGTTGAGTTCCCAGTTGCCCGCGCCGCCCGAAAAGTCGTCGAAAAACACTCTCCCCCCCAGCGCCGCCCTCGGTCCGAAACAACAGAGAGGCAGCGCCAGATAAAGGCGCACGAAGGCACCAACGGTCATGGCGATCGAGACCAGTCCCGCTGTTAGCTTCGGCCACACTCTCCTCGTTCGTGTATGCCTTGACAAAGGAAAATAAAGGGGGGGAAAGGCAAAAAGGTGGGGCTTTTTTTGCGCCGCTGTTTATTCTTTTTCGGAAAAAGGAAAAAAGAGAGAACTAAAAAAAAAAAGAGAAAAATATAAAAAAAAAGGAAAACGGTTTTTTTTTTTTTTTGGCCTTCTTTTCACTCTTTTTCGTCTTCTTTTTTTGTCGGTTGAGAGACAAAGGAGAGGTTCTGTCAGGGGTGTTGTTGTTGTTTTTTGTGTTTCTACGATCATGTCGTGCTGCTACTGCCTGCCAAAGGTGTACTGCCTGCAGCCGGAACAGCAACTTTTTCTGGAGGGCTGCACGCAGAAGGAGGTCGTGAATGGGCCCGGGACGCGCTTGGTCGGGCCGTTTCGTTCGGGTGGATCCCGAGAACACATCGCTTTGGCCAAGACGCAGTGGTGCCGCACCAAGAACCAG
>JACKZZ010006012.1_pt1 | contig 14174 bp, 14 predicted proteins | sample 8027871 | NCBI WGS metagenome assembly JACKZZ01 (sample SAMN15724774, study PRJNA655200) | protist metagenome | isolation source: fluorescence activated cell sorting (FACS) single amplified genomes of... | place: USA: West Boothbay Harbor, Gulf of Maine | collected 2000-07-19
TTACACTGCAACAATACCCATTTACAGTATAATATACAGTGTTCAAATTAATAGTGTCAGCAGTAAATTGTACAAGATGAAAATTGTCCACGTCGATCGATTGAAGACCAATATGAGTTATCAAGTGGTGAAGAGACATCTGTGAGACTTCTGCATATAACTTATCTCATATGAAACGGATAAGGACCAAACTTCGCAGGAATGCGTTAAGATACATAAAGATTCATTATTAACATTCTGGAGCTAAATGAAGAATGTTTTTCTAACGCGTTTTACCTGCGGCATGTCCCACGTCGCGGGGACACGATGAGATATTTCAATGGCCTTTTACTGACTTAGAACCAATTCGCAGCCACTTTAACCCTTCTGTACTCTGTTGTGGTGTGCCTTAAAGGCTTAATTGATGCTTTGTTGTTGAGCATGTCAAGTTCTCATATATGACGTTCAGTGGCCGAATTTGAACGAAGTGCTGGCGTGCTGGCAGAAACAGTCGGTGTCGCACTTCCGAGCAGCAATCACGGGCATTCTTGATTTGAGCGTCCACAGTTGCATATATCGGATGTATGGGACCCTACATCAATGTCGGTACGGTCGTTTAGCCCTCTGTGTTGTTCGTGGCCCATACTGGGCTGGGCCTGCATGTGCTGCTGGGCCCGGTGGTCCTGTGTGCACCGGTGGGCCTATGTGCGCCGGTGGTGTGCGTGTGCGCCGGTAGTGTGTGTGCGCCGGTGGGCCTATGTGTCGCCGATGGGCCTATGTGCGCCGGTGGGCCTATGTGCGCCGGTGGGCCTATGTGCGCCGGTGAGCCTATGTGCGCCGGTGGGGGATGTATGTGGCTGTATGCGCGGGACCTTGATAAATAACTTGCTTTATATTACGTTGTTTACTCATTCAGCGCTTACAGAGCTTGTGATACAACGGTTGTGTACATCATATCACCTGGTCGCCTCAAAGCAATCGCCTCGTCCGTCAGATCAGGATGCATCAGCTTGCAGCACACAAGGAAGCGCTCGGAGAAGAACGTACTCCGCCCCGCCGCGTCCACCTCTTTGATGTCCTTGGCGCTGCTGTCCCCGATCAGCACCTTCATCACCGCATGGCCTCATCGGCTTGGCCACGTCGATGCCCTTGATATGGCGATAGGGCCCCACCATGTGCGTGCCCAGGCGCACGCCATGCAGCCTACCTGACTGCTTACAGCTCCACATCGTGAACCGGCAATGAGCATCACAACCAGCCAGCACTACCAGACCATAACAACCGTGCCTGTTTTCGATAAGCTAGGACATCTTTAACCTCTTTGTTTCTGTTGCTTCAAGTACGCTATTAGAAAGTGCGGCTTCAATTTTAAGTACCCCTCTTATAAGAATTAGCTTCTGATACTTCAAAGTGTTGCGTCAAGTACGCTATTTGTAAGCGCGGCTTCAATTTCAAGTTCTCATTTTTATAAGAATTAGCTTCAACTTGTTGCGCAAAGTGTTGCTTCAAGTACGCTATTAATAAGAGCGGCTTCAATTCGATAAAATAGTGACCTACTTCACAAAAGTTAGAAGCAGGTAAATTCAGAACAGTGTGGCACGCGACAAAATTAAGCAAATTTTTCCGCGTCGCGCTTTTTGCCAAAAAGCGCGACGCCGATTCTCCAAATTTACATTTTCCACATTTTCCCACGCTCAAAGCGGACAAAACGGACAGTGTGAGGGCTGTCCGGACACGAAAAAGTTTCCACGGAAATATTTTCCACGGAAACTTTGAAAATGTCCGGACAGTGTGAGGTGACCCTAAAGACAACAAGCTGGCAGAGTCTGAGTGGTGAACCTTTGTGGACGTACAGAACAATTTATAATTTGCAACCCGTTTTAATTTGAAAAGCTATGTGTAAGTTGCACTATTAATAGTAGATCGCCCTATAAGATATTCTGTGTATCATTTTTAATTGTGTTTTCTTAGGGTCCGTCCAACCAGCTGAGTGAGCTTCAGTTGTCTCTGCTGTCGGACTCTACAGACTCCGACTCTAAGCTGCACTAACTTATTGTTTTTTCGGCTTCAAACTTGTAATTAAAGTTTTATAATTCACACCATACTATAAATTAATAATGTTTGTTGTTCCAAGTGCAGTGGCTTATGCACTCGATGCTTTGGTCATCTTGAAATGCCTCCAGCTGCACGACCACACGCTCCTCTTCTCCTGTGCAGGTATGTCAGAAAATGCTTTAAATTTACAAACCACACATGCAAATCTCCGCCAACAAGCTTTGCAAACTCACCGCACTTACTTACTTTTGTTTGTTTGCTTCTTTTTTATTCCCTTTTGTCTTGTGCCACAGTCCTGCGGTTGTGGTTGAATCTACCTGCTTGCTATTACTATCGAAATGATAAAACATTGCCAAGTGTGCTCGTCTACTGGGGCGTATTTAACCATTTAGCTTTGCTAATCACTGTAGCTGTGATGCATTTCATTGACCATGTGCCACTTCTATCTGTCTGGCGCTCCTTAGCATGCTCAGTAGCTTCTGCCTCATGTCTCACACTTTGTGTATGGCATCTAACATCATCTGCTGCTGCTATCGACTGGAGGAGAGATATGGAGAGGCCCATAATTATCCACGATTCACAGCTAGCAGAGAGCTTGGCAGTTATTGGTGAAGATAGTCCTGCTCCAGCGCTTGAGCTTGGTTTAGGGCTTGGCCCTGGATTGGAATTGACTCAGCCTACACCGGCGACCTCTCTTGCTCAGCGCTACCGTCAGACAGAGCTGTCATGGGCTGTGAAAGTGCGACAGTTGAAATCTCTGCTGCGCACTAATGACTTGGCATATAGAGACATTCGGAGCTTTTCGCTGCTGCTGTTCCATGCCATGAACAGGTTGTATTTCCTAAGTGCAAACACCAGCACCAGCACCAGCACCAGCACCAGCACCAGCGCAAATACCAGTGTAAGTGCTGGTCGAGGTGTGCGGGCAGGGGCGGCTGAGGAAGCCGGGACAGAAGCCGTTGAGACTTCGCCACTGCTTGGAGGCTCCGGGGGGGACGTGCATAGCCGTGGGTCTTACACCACTCCGACGCGGGATGAAGATGAAGCTGGCGCTGGGGCGGCAACAGACCCACTTTCGTTTCGTATCAACCGAAACAACCAGTTAGTTGACCCGGTACTCCATCTCCAGTCACAACAGTCGCAGCTGCGAACGCCCGTCCTCTGGGCAACACGTGGGCAAGGGCGCAAGCAGGTACAGCTTTCGCTTGACTCCTTGGATGAAGTTGAGCAGGTGCTCTGGCATTGCTTCCGCTATTCCCCAGCTGCTGTGGCCATGTATGTGCCGCAGCTTGTGATCATGCTGTGTTTTGGTGCTGGCTCGGGCTCCGGAACAGCATCGGCAAATGCTGGAGCAAAGGCAGAAGCAGGGGCTGCATTCTCAGCTAGATTGCGGAACCTGTTGGTGCGGCGCTTTGCCGGTGAGAGCATGCATTTTGCTCATTCGCTGTGTTGGTTTGTTCGGGCCTTTCTGTTGGAAGCTGACACACCTGCGTGGGAAGCCGAAATAGGAGAGAAAGAGGGGGAGAGCGCAATGGTGGGGGATGAAGGGGCCTCAATAGGGTCAAGAACTGGTGTTTTGGGCACTGCAGGAAGGGAAGTGCTGCTCCAATTGCTGCGGGATTGTGCTGTCAGTGCAGGTGCTGCCGCTCAGCGTGTTAGCCAAGTAGAAGGATACTTGTCCCAGACAGAACGATACAGCACCCCTCTCAGTGCCTTGAAGTCTTCCACTACCCGGCATTATGTTGATTCTGCTCCCACTACTCCCAACGTTGTCGATGAATTGCAGCGATATCCGCTAGGATACACACGTACACCTAATAGTGCCACTGAGAAATGGTTCGACCATTCGATGATGTTCTGGGATCGTTTGAGTGCATTGTCACAGCATTTGGTACAGTTGCCACGTGAACAACGTACACCGATGCTGCGGCAGTTATTGCGTGAAGACTCATTGTTGTCCAATTTTCTACCGTCTGCTACGGTGTATGCACCGGTATCTGCTTCTTCCAACCCGTATCACAGGTAAGTTGTGTTGTATACTGTATATGGTTTTGTGAAAGCTATCTGAACCTGAACTGATACGATCGGCTATGCACATTGGTATGCTATGTTCCTGACCTTTGTTTTGCGTTCTATGTCTTTCTGTACTTGCATTCGGGTCCATTTTGCTGCCTGCCTGCTACAGAATTTATAACATCCACGTGGATGAATGCTTTGCCTTCAGTACGAAGGAGCGTGCACCTATCTTCCTTTGCCTGGAAGTTGTTGATTTCAGCTCAAGTGCGATTGATAACACGCTGGCTACACGTAGTAGTAGAGCTGTGAGTGGGAGCACGCCTACGCCTAATGCCCAAAGGTCAGAGTCTGGACGTTTAACACGTGCCCAATCTGAATCACCGGCGCGTGATTTGGAAGTAGGGTTTGGGTCCCCTGAGGCACCCGCCCAGCGATCTGTGTCTGCATCTGTTGCTGTTTCTGCGGTATCGCCAGTGGTGCTGCCTCCCACCAGCTCTAGCCCCAGTGGCCCCATGGGACAATGGGGTTCTCAACCGCCAACCCCTGGGGATGTTGCAGCCACCTCTCCTCCACGACGTACTCCACAGCGTCGAATTTTCTTTAATGACCACGTGTACGAACGATACGTTGGTGACAAACGTGGGCAAGAGCAGGAACAAGGCCAAACCTCTGGGTTAGAAGTTGATTCTGGATCGAACGAACAGCGTACGGAGGCTAAGGAGCAGTGGCGACTGTGGCAGAAGCATGGTCAAGTGCTAAACCCACATCCACACCCACACCCACACGTGCACGCCTTCCCTCCTCCTCACCCTCCTGCCAGCAAGGAGAAAGAGAAAGAGAAAGAGAAAACAAAGAAGGAGGGGGACTTGGAAAAGGAGAAGGGGGATATAATAAAGGGGGGTGATGAATCAAAGGTAGCACCTTCCACCGCCCTGCCAGGCATGCGTACTGGTACTGGTGTGGCAGAGCTCAAGCAGGAGCCAAAGCCGCATGAGCATGAGCAGCAGCATGAGCAGCAGCATGATCAAACTACATCTTCAACCCCTCCTTTTGCTGCTGCTGACGGCCTTCCACAGTTGATCTTCAAAGAACGATGGGCTGACAAAGAACAACGTATTAGACATGAATTGTTGTGGCTGCAGCAACTTGATGACTCCCGTGCACGCTGGGGCGGACGTGTCGGGGAGGGTACCGAAGTGGAGACGACCACTGGTGCCACTACCGCTTATTTCCGGCGTGGAATTCCATTGTGTACGCATTTGCAAGGTTGGCGACTGCTCCCTGTGATTGTCAAATCAAATGATGATCTTAGACAAGAACAGTTTGCTTGTCAATTGTTATCACAAATGCAGATAATATTGGCGGAAAGTAGAGTTCGTCATTGGATGCGGGCTTACAATATTGTGGCTACACGAGCAAGCTGCGGGGTAATTGAAGCAGTGCCAGACACTGTCAGTCTGGATGTGCTTCATCGCAGGGATCCGGATTACACGACCTTGTTGGGTTATTTTCAACGTATGTATGGTGGACCTGCGACTGCTGGAGCATTATCTGTCAGCACACCAGCAGTGGGAATGGCAGAGACAGTAGCAGTAGCTGGAGAAGCAGTAGTTGGAGAAATACCAACGTTTTCAAAAGCAGTGCATAACTTTACTCTGTCCCTTGCAACCTACAGCATGGTGAGCTACGTGCTAGCGATCAAAGATAGACATAATGGCAACATACTGTTAGATACTGAAGGTCATGTGATACACATTGACTTTGGTTTTATGTTGGGTAATACACCTGGAGGCAATATGGGTTTCGAAGCTGCACCTTTTAAACTAACTGCTGAGATGGTGGAGTTGCTCGAGGTGGATCTGGGTGTAGGTATGGGTGGTGTCAGTGCGACTGAAGGTCAAAATATTGTGAAAGACCGAGGGAAAAGTGCACAGTTCCAAATGTTCAAGGAGTTGTGTGTTGAGGTGTTTATGGCGCTGCGAACTGGCTCCTATCGTCTGTTTATGCTTGCAGAGACTGTTGCCTACCAATCGCAGAGTCTGCCGTGCTTTGCTGACGATCCTACTGGTGTGATTACAGACTTTAAGGAGAGGTTTAAGTTAGGTTGGCATGACCAGGCAGTTCGAAGACACATTCATGAATTGATTGATCGCTCGGCTGATCACTGGACTACCAACTGCTATGACAGATACCAGAAGTGCTGCGTGGGTGTGTTTTGAACGTGTTTAAAATTTTTAATAATTCATTTTTGTAATCTATAAGGCGCGCAGACTCCGCAGAGTACCGATAATCCCCCCCCCAGGAATGGAAAATATACACCCTTAGCACTGATAGACGTCGACTTGGAATCCCAGAATCTTCTGCAAAACCATGAAAAGAGCTGTTGAAAAGTGATGGACATTATTACCAGATACCAGCATTGCATCAGTTCTTTCGATTGATGTGTACTGTACGTGGTGTGGTGTATTTTATTCATGCTCTCTGCTTTTTTAATAGAATAACAAATATTATCCAACATTATTATTGGAGCTATTTCTTTATTTTGATATAGCGTTGCTCATCTGATTGCTGATTCGTGAATTACCCGATATGGCCCTCCTCGCCCCGAACACAAAGCTGAAAGGTCAATGGATAATTGAAAACAAACTCGGTGAAGGCGCTTGCGCTGTTGTATATGCAGTGCGACCTACAGACTCCAACCCGAGCAATAGTAACATTAAATACGTCGCGAAAGTGGTTCCGCTACCCACTGGCAAGGGCAAGGTATTAAAAGAGCGTCAGATTCTGTGTAATTCACTATACTGTAAGTGGAAGTAACCTGATTAAATGCTTGGCCTGGTGCTGTCTTTGTAAGTATGCCACTAACTCGCTGTCATGCTCTTGTTCCCGTGCTGTAGATGAGTATTCTTTACATGTTGGTCATTTCCGAGGATTTGGGCACTCTGCTGAGTTTCCTGCACCTAAATTCTGTTATGGTGAGGAATCTCAAACATCTATAGGTGCAGTGCGCTTTTTAATCATGCAGAGGTTAGATGCCGATCTGCCGGGATATATATCTTCTCTTGTGAGCCGTGGAGTAACAGTAACACAATTATCTACTGTTGTGAGCCGATTAGGAACACAGTTATTAACTGGTATGCGTGCCATGCATGAAAAAGGTTTCGTGTTTGTGGATGTGAAACCAGCAAATTTTATGGTTACCACGACTTCAAGCACAGATACCGACCCTCGGCTTTTCTTTATTGACTTTGGGTTGGTTGAACGCTACACGGCAGCTACCAGTGGCTCAGCTCATCGTCCGGATATTCCTGGTGGAATACCAAAAGGTACACCATCATTTATGAGCTTGGCTGTTCAACGTGGTGGTGTTGTGGCCAGACGGGATGACTTGGAGGCAGTGGTGAGTTTGATTCATTTCACTGCGCTGTACACTGTACTGCAGTGTACCTGGTGTACTTCTGTAGATTATTTCTCACTGTAGAATCTTCTCTTGTTCATCACTGTGTTGTGATTTAGGCATGGGTGCTTTTATCATTGCTGATGCCCAACCAGGAATTGCCTTGGGCGCATGCTGCATCCCCACAAGAATGCCTTGAACAGAAACAAGCCTGCGATATTGCTGCTCTATGCGCCCAGTATGACTGCCCGGAGGTACTTGCTGCTGTGACCACTGCTGCTGCTGCTGCTGCTGTTAACACCTGATAGTGATCGTGCTGTCGTCTAACGTATACTTATTGCTATTCCTTCTATTTCTGTTTCTATTTCTGTTTCTGTTGTTCGTTGTGTTGTTCAGCTCGCTCGCTTTCTTCAGCTGGCACGATCCTTGGCCTATGAAGAGACACCAAGATATGATCAATTCATGTCGCTGATAGAGGCTCTTGGCAAGCGAGCGACGGCACCAGCAGCTAGAACCAAGAAGGCCAAGGCCAAACCGGTTGCAGCAGCCATGACTCAGGATGCTGCCCCAAGCCCGACCCACGGCAGAGCTACCCGGGCGAAGGCACCTGCGAAGAAGTCGACGACGGTGGCAACTGCTCATGCATCGTCTTTGACACCAAACATAGCAGGTAAGAGATCGAGCAGCAGACGCGCTGTCGTGATTGACCTGGCTACCGAGGAGGACAACGAGGTTATGAAGCGGGATGCGGTGTCCCCCGCCAGGACCCGGGCTGAACATTCATCAGCATCGCGCCGGCTGCGCGCCGGCAAGGCTGATGCTACTGCTGCGCCTGGTTTATCCGTATCTCCACTTCCATCTCGACTGAACGAGGCAAAGAAACGGAAAGGTTCTAGCCCGACCTCGCGTTCTGCTGTCTCACGCTCCCCTGCCGAAGTGCTTAAGCGGCGCCGCAGTGTTGAACCTCCCTTTTCTCTGAAGTAGCATCATCGACCGCTCTGCTAATGGGCGATCTATAGGCAAGAACTCAGCGTAGGAGCTTGTGTGCTGCTGTAATGTTCTAATTTTCCGTTTCGGACGCTACTTGCTCTTACAAGTATTCCAAGCACAAGCGCAAATTGAAGGAACACACAAATACAAGTTATTATTATAGTTATGAAAATTTGAAAGTTTTACAGTGATATAGAAGCAGCAATAAGTTATTTGATAAGGATAGTGAAATAGGTACAAGTACAGGTACAGGTATAGGTATAGGCACACCTGCTGGTACAGCAGATACAGTGTAGGTTTTAGGCATCTTCACGTAAAAGTTCAAGCAGAGCAGCACTAATGCCCTCTTCACTGAGAAAAGTACCAGTGCGAGACAGAGGATTGTAGGTGTTGGCTGCACCAATGATGCTCCATCGGCGAGGGAGTAAGCGGGCGCGTTGTAGTGACAAAACATACTGGTGGAGAGGCATATTCCCACTTTCTTTGCAAACATCAGCCAATACCAGTGAGAAATCAGAGTTTTGACTGCGCACAGCAGTGAGGACTTCAGTCAGCTGGGCAGGCACTGCAGAAAGATACGGGCAGTCTACCACCAATACCTCATCGAGCCTAGCCAGTCCAACCGCACAATCATTGTTGCTGCCACCTTCACCTAGTAGATTCTTGACCGCTAGGAGAGAGGTAGGCACACCATTGCCATAGGACACGACCACCGCTTTAATTTTCCGCACCCCAGAGCGTACATCATTCAACAAACTTTGCTGTGTCTGGATAGTGGCAGCTGCATCTACAGTGTCGGCGACAGCAGCAGGAGCAGCAGTATAAACTACTATGTCATCAAAACTCATCTCCGCTGCGTCCTCATCTGACACCGCTGGATAGTGCGACAAGCAACCATCATCTTTGGTCCCCACATGTCTCCGATTTAACAAATCTGTGCTGTCGACAGACATAACCATTCGACCCGCACGAGCTTGTCTCATACAGTAGCGCACACCACGGACATAATCAAATCCATTCGAATAACAAACTACATCAAGACCTGCCGGGATATAAATGGTGTTGTGGGTGTGGAAGTTACCACCAAATACACCCTTGTCGAACCCTTGAAGTCTCAGCAGCATGCCATTCGGTTGGGAACCATCTGACAACCAGTTCATTATAACAGCTTCATGGAACATATCTGCTGCACAATCCAGATATTTGGCGTAAGGGATTTCAACAATTGGCGTCATTCCTGCCTGTGAGAGACCCATACCGACACCCAGAAGTGAAGTTTCATCAGGTGGGAAGTCAATTACTCTGCGAGGATGCTTCTCAGCTAACCCATCTGTGACAAGATAGTATCCTCCATGTTGAACATCTTCACCAATGTAAACCACATCGCGTTGAGTACAAAGTAGTTCGTCATAAAAACGGGTCATATGTTTCCGCATATTTTCCACTTTTTCACGTGATGAAGCTGAGGGCAGGCGCACAGGGCCCAAAGTGGCAAGCGATCGAACACTTCCAACACTGCTGGTAGGTGTCGGGATAGGTGTCAGTGGTTGAGAGTTCGATTCAACCAGCAAATCATTGCTAGTAATCTTCGGTTCATTCACTGCAACATCAAAACTTTGTTCAATCAAATCTACTAAGCGATTCGTCTCTGCTTGTAGTTCTTCTGCTGTATACACACCAAGGGCAACTAGCTCTGCACAAGTGTCTAACAGAGCTGAATAATCCTGTCGTTGTTGAATTTCTTTCGCAGTATAGTATGCCGCTTGTCGGTCTGTGGCAGCATGTCCAAATCGACGCACTAAGTCGTCATACACCACTATGGCTGGACGAGAATATTTGCGTGCATAAGCAAAGGCTGCATTGCTAGCACCATACACTCCAAAAATATCGTTTCCATTGCAGCGGAATACCTTCATTCCGGCAGGGCCAGCTTCATACTTAGCAAGGAATTGCGGTAACCATTTGTGATTTTTTAGACTGATACACACGTTATTATTGGAAATACCAAATACCACGGGACACTACAGAACAGGGACAGATGGTGACAAGTGACAACAGGTTTAGGTGAGGGAGAAGACAAAGGCAGTGACACATAATAGCATCGCAGACAGAGATACATCAATCAGTACATGCACTGGTGCACGTGTTGCACGGCGTCTCACCCACCTTAAATCCTCTGTGCTGGGCATATTCCGCAAGATTCAGTGCGCTTAAGAAGTGTCCATTATTGACTGATCCGTCACCTAGAGAGCAGTAGGAAACTGCGTCGGGTGGAAAAGTAGGTGCAAAAGATACAGCAGTCGATGGAGAGGCAGTGAGCTCTGGGGAGGATAAGGCGGCGAGATGGTGCGACAACGATACGCCGAGTGCACGGCCAACAGCAGGTGAAGCTTGTGATGCGAGGGTGGAAGTTACAAGAAAATCGGTTGGTAGCCCACCAATAGCACAGTGTTTACCACCAGTAACAGGATCAGCTGTCGAGCATGTGTAAGAGCGAGCACGGTCGAGCATAAGGCCATCTAATGTCTTATCAGGGGAGGCCAACTGTCTACTAAGAGCTGTTGCTACGTGTCTGTAGTGCAACGCTGATGCATCACTTTGTGCCAATGCACCACCTACGGCAGCCAGTAATTCTTCTCCACATGGACCAATCGTATAAAATCCAACACCAAGAGCAGAAGCCACACGGGCTTCAACATGTAGTAGGAAAGTTGACACAGCGGCAGTAACAGATGTACGTAACACAGACTCTGGCATTCCAGATTCAATATAACGTCTTTGAACATTTTCCACATCCACAAGAGCAGGATTGAGCTTTTCAAGACCATCAATAAATTTCGCTCGTTGTACTACTTCAGGAAGTTTTTCTAACTCTGAATTTCTGCTAGAACGTAATTTAGGAAGATTAATCTTTGCTTTTTTTGAGAAATGTCTGCTGCTGGTTGAAAGCAGGGGTGCAGAACGGCCACCCATACCACCAAGCAACTTTAAACCAGCAATCCTGAGCATCGTCTTACAATTTGAGTATGTTCGGAAAGTTTAGCGCTCCGTGGGACCGACCTTTTAGTAAATGTCCAGCAGTAACGTTAATATATTGGTGCTAAACCAGGTAAAGGATTCATATGTCAGAGATATTCGTCCACCTCCATAATTATTTGGCCCACCTCCTTTTTGGTCTAGAGGTCTGGAGTCTGGACTCAGGTACGGAGAGCCTGCTCAGTGCCAATGATTGAAGTGCCGCCGGTAGCTCCAGCACCAATTATGGAGCAGCAGGTGCAGCCGGAGCCAGGACTCCCAGGAGTTATGAAGCTCGTTTCCATCAGCTTACCTGCTGTAATGGGATGATCAACTTAAGATTAACAACATGTCTTTACAAAGAGTAACCAACAAAATCCTTTCTAATTTATTTACTAAATTATCAACAATACTGTTGAATACTGAAAAACCAACACAAGTCATAATTGCTGCTGCTGTAAGCGCTCATAACATGTGGCTCAGTGACTTGATATTCTCTAGTTGTTGGAGCTGTAGCAAGTAATAGCCGTACTCGTTGCTCCTTACTCATCCTGGATGCAGATAAACTTCTCCACGAAGAAAGGGTTCTCGTCATCATCATCAGCCTCCACGCGAGCGCAACCCTTGCCATGACGGAAGGTGTGAATAGGACCGGGGGTAGTGGAGCAGTCAGCTGAGTCCTTGTAGCGCATGAACTTAATCTTGCCAGCAGAGCAGCTTACAGGCATGATAGATTTGTGCACGCCATCAGGGAAGCACTGGCCAGGGCGAATAACGGTGTGAGAGGCGGCAGAGTTCATCTTCTTGGACTTGTCCTTGCAGATACCATCATCCTCGTACCTGATAATACATAGCAACAGCAACAGCACCGGCACCAGACAGAGAGCATAAATAGCTAGCATCAACACCTGATACCCACACAAATATAGTGAACAAAAAAACCGTTTCAACTTACTCAAGGATATGCAGACCAACGTCCTTCTGAATGCGGTCCTTCTTCTGGCACGACACTCTGGCAAAGTGACCCTCAAAAGGAACACAGGCACCGTTAGCGATAGGGCTGTCGTTGTCATCGGTAAAAGGGAAGCTAATGTCAAACTGAGGCTGGGCTTCGCAATCATTGTCATTGACTTCATCGAAGCCAAGAAATTGGACCTGGACATTGCCAATACCGTCAGTAGTGCAACCAATCTTATTAGCGCCAACATCGGGGTCGTGGAGGCAATAGTTACCATGCGTCACAAAAGACTGAGAAGCGACGGTGCAGGCGCTGTCATAGAAAAGGTCAATCTGAATATCCTCGGGCTTCACAGCGTCACGCAAGTTGCGATCGGCACGGGCAGCCTTAGCATTCTTCACAGTATCAGGGTGAGCAGCGATGTACTTCTTGGCCTGAGCAGCTGCCACAGAGGGGTGAGCGTGGAATTGATACTCAGGTTCAGCCGAGGCAGCGGCAAGCATGGATCCAGCAACAGCGATGTAAAGAAACATCTTTCACTTTTTTGTTGAATTAAAAAATTATTACAGTTTTTATTTTATTTATTTTATTTAACAAATAAAATTGTAAGAACTTTTCGTACAAGTCACGATGGAATAGGGTTGAGCAGACTATGTGATTAGAAAGCCGCATCAAAAAGGCACCAGCAGGTTAAATTAACAACGTGAAACGAAATTTGTACATGGGCAGCGAATTTGTCCACTGAGTGAAAAATATTGCAAAAACGGCTGGCGTTGCCGCGGTGCCGATCAATGGATTAAAAAAGGTTTTATCAATGAATAATCATGTAATTTTATCCAATCTTATTTAGTTATATTATACTACTAACGTATTCATTTTAAAAAGCTCTACAATCCTGTCTTATACTGTCTTTTTAAAAATGAAAATATAAATTAGGATGTCTTTTTCCAAGCCCCTTGCCAAATGCGGCGGTGAACAATTGGAAGCGGAATTGGATGACTTGTATGCTGATTTTGATGACGCCGAATGTAAGTCAACTGCATTTTTTTTGTCATTGTGAAATTTGTCATTGCTCGTGAGGACAATAATTGCATTTCCTGCGCCCTGGTGCGGCAACCATTTTCATTTTCAGTTGAGTGGTTGATTAATAGTTACTTCAATCGTTGAGAGCCAGGATTTGCGTTTTCGCAAATTGCGAATTTGCCAAACATTTTGAACGAACTTTTTGAAACTGATCTGTTGGCTACATCAGTGTAATTAATTGGGCAAACAATAAACATTGTTCATTCACAACACACACAAAAATTGCCATTTGAAAATAAATTTGTTAAAAATGTTTCTTTACGCTGCTTTGATTGCTTCCCTTGTGGGTGGCGCTTCCGCTAATGAATCCTTCCACCACCAGGGTACCTCGCTTGTTCCCCGTGTGACCAAGTACCTCGCTGAGCATCCCGAGGCTATCACTACCTCTAAGGCTGCGCATGCTGGCCGTAACCTGAGAGATGTGAAGAAGATTGCCGACATGCGCCATGATTATTTCCTGGACCCCATGTGTACCGTACCTTCTGCTCAATCTAGCATTAATCACGGCCAATTCTGCCACAAAAACGCCCATCCAGCTGCCGATGGAACTGTTGAAGTTCGTATGGAGAAGTACGGTTGTGCTTACGACGCCAATAATTGGGTTGATGTCCACATGGTTGGTTACGACCCTGCCGACGACAACGATTGCCACGGTCAGCCGATGTACGAGTTCATGTTCCC
>JACKZZ010022288.1_pt1 | contig 14167 bp, 7 predicted proteins | sample 8027871 | NCBI WGS metagenome assembly JACKZZ01 (sample SAMN15724774, study PRJNA655200) | protist metagenome | isolation source: fluorescence activated cell sorting (FACS) single amplified genomes of... | place: USA: West Boothbay Harbor, Gulf of Maine | collected 2000-07-19
TACCGTCTCAAATTGAGCGTCGTTTTTTTCGTCAAGCGTAATTCCGTATGCGTTCGGCGGATGACGTAACAGATTTTCAAAACCGGAACCGCGACCAGGCAAACGACGGAATTGAAGCTGATGACTTTCAAAGAAGTATGTTCCTCACTTCCACACAGAACTTCCGGGTAAATGTAGATCGATTTGGGCACCTCAATGCCATCCAAACCATCATGTGCTAGGTTCCCCGAGAACACAATCGGATGATCGTAGCATCGAAAGACGGAGTTGATGCCCATCAGAATGCTTAACATGAAGAGAGACCAAATCAAACCGAGGCCACACCAAATAATATCATCGTCGTATGACTTGTAGCAAAATTGCCAAAGCTCCTCTATCCTGGAAGGCGCACCCTCTGAAAATAATATTAGTTGGAAAAATTGGATGAGTTCAGCAAGAATTGAATATCTTCTTGAAGGATTCATTTTAATCAACAGCACGACACTATACTCTCTCGAGACCACGATCAATATATTCAGTAGTATTGTGATGTATTCACGCGATTTTTATACCTTTCCTCTTTGGGAGAAATCTCCGAAATAACCAAATTTTGTCGAGGCCAAATGCAACTGCATGCATGGCAGCGATGGCAAAAAGGGGACTGCAAACGGAACGCATGACCGCTCTCACTCTTGCGCTAGAACCCATCAAGCAACCGCCGCCTCCGATCATCTGTAAAAATATTGATGTGTCGTGAAAGCTCCATGAGTAAAAATATCGCTATAGATGTCGATTTCTTTTTCTCTGGTGTCTAGAAGATCATTTGAAGTAAATGAAAAGAATAATCGACTACTATTCTATAATTTAAAGCAGAATACAGTACTCTGAAACGACGATTCAACGACTTACGCTTTAATCCGATGGATAGCCAGGTACGCATCGAAGTTCAGATATACTAATCAGCATAACCGGGGATTCACGAAACACGGATAATAATGTAGTAGTGAGAAACAAAAAGCGCGTAAATTGATGGGATGAGAAAAGAGATCGGCCGGCATGTCTGCAATGTCATGCCTTGAGCACTAGTCTAGACCTCGACGCACCCCAAACCTATGGCCGCGGGACAGGCAAGAAGCGCGACGAGACCCACCGCGGTGTGCGACATGACATGTCTAATTAAGCGCGCGAATTTGAGAATGGTAAGGTACGATTGAAAACGGAAGATGTGGATGTAGTTGCGACTACTATTCTATAAGTAACTTAGGCAGTCTAAAATCTATACCTGGCCAATATCGATCACACCGAAAAATTCCACGAATTGAAGGAAAATCTTCAGCGCAGGAGGAGGCTCGATGCTCATCTTATCCAGCACCGCAAGAGATTGAAGTGTTTGCACAATCATACCTGGTCGTTTCGAAGGCGGGGGAGTTTTTAAGCAGTCTAGAGGAAAATTTTGAATGTAATATCAACTTTATTCATGTCTAGAAGAACTTCAACATCTGATCTATGGGGATTCATTCTATCAGATTAAATAAACGATGTGCTCGACGGTGATGTTCTCTCAAAAATAGAAACGATGACATCTCAATCTCATTTCGAGGATTCTCAATCGATAGAAAAACCAAATACCGAAACTCGCAGTTGTTGCGATCCTTCCCAATGTTGCGTGCTGATTGTTGTGCTGCATGACGTACGTGACAAAGCAGATGCCCACGCAGGTGAAAAACGTGTACAAGAAATAGGTGTATACGTCGTATGGTCCACACTTGTTGCAGTCTTGCATGCTCTTGCCGTCTATGGTATGCCCTGTGGGACACAATCCGCAAACGAATCCTTCCCATGGCGCATTGCACCTCTCGTATTCATAACCAGGACAACGACTGTGGATACTGCAATCGTAAGCATCGTATCTAAAATGTGTTTTCGTTTATTCAGCAAATTCAATAAGGACTCGATGCGAGCAATAAGAGCTAATGACATATTGACTACAGATGATTCACTTGATTGTAAAAATGTTGAAGTTGTGCATTGAAATGATTTGTAAAGCCACTTGATTTTTCTTCCTTCATTTTTCTCCCTCAAGAACATTTCAATTCAATTCAATAATAATGTTCAACAATATTCTCATCATCCAATATTGAAATTATACGTGCTTTCTAAGCTAGTCCAATATCCTGGCTTCGGTAGTGGTGGCGCATGGATGCAAGTGACGTTTGGGTTCGGCACCATACATTCAGAATCTTCCTCCTCTCCAAAAGCAGACAATATCTCTTTTTCTTCTTCTGACATGTCGGAGTCATGACGGAAATTTTCAGAGCCACTCAGCAACTCGGCAGCTTCGTGTATGATACTATCGTCGGTGCTGTCGAAGTGTTCAGTATGAGTGTCTGGCGAAGATGTACTAGAAGTGGCTGCTGAAGAATTTGAATTTATATCTTCCGTGGTTGTCTTATTTGCGCTGTTCGTAGTATTTTGTCTACTGTTTTGAAGGGTTCGTCTCGATGAATACGCATGTAGACGTCGCGAGAAACCTCTCTTTTCAGCCGCTCGCGCCTGCAGAAGTTCCGTGTCTTTCACTTTGGGCGTAAAAGCGTCATCGGGATAAATCAAACTCATATCATCATTGACACGCATTGAATATCCGCTGCAGAGTTGCCCGCCAGAACAGGGTTTGCAACGCAAATCTCTTACTTTTCCGATTCCACATGCATTTCCCCAATCCTCTTTCGACACACCTTTCAAAAAACCTCTCCCACTCAGACATGTGGCGTAATGAAAGAACGGGCATTGACACTGCGAAAAAGACACGCTGCCATCTGGATTGTTTGAAAATTTTTCAGAATGAATCTCTTCGGTAGCAGTTGCATAATGGAGCTACCTCTGTAGACATAAATTGAAAGCTAAGAAATCGAGTGGCTGCTGTGAGATTAAATATTGACGTACAAATGTAGGTGGGAGCAATCGATAGACAGCTTCGAACAGACAATCTGGTTGCAGTACTTTCACGAATGAGGCGAAAAAATTGACACACAAAATTCTAAATAAATCCCTACCTCCTCGTGTTGTTGAGCCTCCTGGACATTTCTCGCAGCTTGTGGAACCGAACGAATCCGCATAGCTGCCGCGTTTGCAGACATTGCAAAAGGCGAGGCCCTTCTCGTCAGCATACTGGCCTTCAGGACAGGCTGCGCATGATGTCTTCCCAGGCTCACGCTGCACCTTGCCGAGATCGCATGGACTGCAGGATGACTGGCCCGTCTGATTTGAGAAGTGACCGGGATCACAGGAAAGACAGATACTGTAAGGGAACTGAACGATCTCCATGGTTTTACTGTTCAGGCCTTCGGTTGCTGCATACTCACCCGGCTGACAAAGCTCACATTTTCCACGGATATAACCAAGTTTGTCGCGTGCAGCACCAAAACCAGGTTCGCAAGGCTCGCAAGTGTCACCAGCGATTGAACGTGTCTCTCCATATCCGCACTCGACCTAGATAGTCATGGAATTTCGTTTTATGTGTCAATCAAATTTATATTAAATTGGATTCTTGAGTCACAGACTGTATTTTTCAATTTCAGCTATTTCCTGAAATTTTACGTATATTCTCATGCATTCAAAACAGTGTTGTCAAAAAACATTCCTTTCCATTTACCAGTTCTGGTATGACACCAGTCAGATTTTGCGCAGCCCCGGATGGCGTCTCGCCGTTTGATGGATCGTTCGGGTCGCTCGTATTTCCTATCTGCGGCGTGAATATGATGTTTTCGTCGGAAGAATAATCAATCACCGGCTTTCCATCTGTGCCAAATTTTTTTGGGAAATAAAAGCTCCGATCCGCGTACCAGTAAAGGTATACGTATTCCGTGGTCGTCGTCGTGGTAGTGGTCGGAGGAATCGTGGGAGCCACACTTTCAGTGCTCTCCTTCTGCGCTTGCGGATCACCGGGTGGCTCAGTTTCATCAGGGTTCCTAGTAGTTGTCGTGGTCACCCGAAATCTAGGCGGAATCCATAGAGTTGTGGACGTAGTACTTCCTCCCGATGTTGAGGTGGTTGTGTCTGTGCTTGTGGTGGATCCTCCTGATGTTGAGGTGCTGGTTGCAGTCGTGGTGCTGCTTGTGGTCGAGAATCCGGAGGTCGTGCTTGTTCGAGTTGTGGTGCTGGAGGTGGTTGAAAAACCAGACGTTGTGGTAGAGGCTGGAGATTCTGTTCTTGTAGTTATTGTAGTGGTGCTTGAATATCCCGACGTCGTACTCGAAAATCCTTGCGTGGTTGTGGTGCTTGAAGTCCAAGGCGGCCAGGTCTGGCCCGGATAGGCTGTTGTTTTCACATTGGGATTGTCAGTCTGCTGGGGCGGGAACGTTTGTCCAACGAATGCTGTTGTGGAGTCTTGGACGGAGAGCACGAGTTGAGGAGAAAATGTTTGACCAGGGTAATGCGTCGTTGAATCATATTCAGGGCCAGCCTGTGGAGGAAATGTCTGGCCAGCAAATGCCGTTGTTGCATCTCCACTGCCCTGTTGCGGCAAAAAAGTTTGGCCCGGATATTGCGTGGTTGCGTCATCTGGAGAATTCGTCGTACCCTGAGGTGGGAATGTCTGTCCCAGGTACTGAGTTGTTGGATCTCCTGGGTTGTCGGTAATGAGCGGCGGAAACGTCTGCCCAGGGAATTCGGTTGTTGCATCTCCACTGATCTGTTGCGGCAAAAAAGTTTGGCCCGCATACTGGGTGGTGTAAACCGGTGTACTCTGAGGTTGGAAAGTTTGTCCCACGTACTGAGTTGTTGGATCTCCTGGATTTGCAGGGAACACGGGAGGAAACGTCTGCCCAGGGAATTCGGTTGTTGATCCACTGTTCTGTTGCGGCAAAAAAGTTTGGCCCGCGTATTGTGTGGTAAAAATATCTTCCTCGTGAATCGTTGTACTCTGAGGTTCGAACGTTTGTCCCACATACTGCGTTGTTCGATCTCCCGCATGCTCAGTCCTTACTGGAGGAAACGTTTGCCCAGAAAACGGAGTTGTCGTCTCATTAGTTAGCTGAGGAACAAATGTCTGACCCACGTATTGTGTTGTTACAATGATTTCACTCTCAATTGAAGTCGTTGATATGTTGTTCTGTGGCGGAAACGTTTGGCCAATAAATTGAGTTGTCGATTCGGCGGGGCCGAATGTTCGTTGCGGGAAATTGGTCTGCCCAGGATACTGTGTCGTGGTTGCCGAGGGATCATCCGTCGTTTGCTGTATGAATTGCGGCGTGGTTTGGCCGGGGTATTGAGTTGTCGTCTCATTAGGGTACATCGTGGTCAGTTCTGGAAAGGTTTGACCTACGTATTGAGTTGTGCTCTCCGTTTCCGCTGTCGTATACTGACCAGGAAATGTTTGTCCCGCGAATTTAGTCGTCGTATCGTGGATACCCTGCGTGGTTTGGGGAAAAAACGTCTGCCCAGGATACGGCGTAGTGGACCACGTGTTCATCCCATCATCAATATCGGGAGTGACAGTCTGCGGAGGGAAGGTCTGTCCCGCGAATTCCGTGGTTGGCATTATGCTCACCTCGCTGCTTCCATTATTAACAAGAAGTTGAGTAATCTGAGGAAGAAAAGTTTGGCCTACATACTGCGTGGTAGTCTCACCGCCTGTCTCTGAGGAAGAAAAGTTTGTGCTCTGAGGCGGGAAAGTTTGTCCCAGAAACGGTGTGGTGGAATCGCTTGGTCCATGTGTCACTTGGGGGAAATTCGTCTGCCCGGGATATTGGGTCGTGCTCCCGTCTTCAAAGACATGTTGCGGCGGAAACGTTTGTCCATGATATTGTGTCGTTGTATCGCCTGGATTGTCGGTCAGCTGCTGGAGGAAATACGGTGCGGTTTGTCCCGGATAGGGTGTCGTGGATTCACCAGAAACATCAATATGCAGAGCTTGTGGGGGAAATGTTTGACCTGCGTACTGCGTTGTGACCTGAGGAGGGTCGTCAGCTGCTGTTGTGAATAAGATTTGAGGAGGAAATGTCTGTCCAACAAACTGTGTTGTCGTGTCATGTAAGAATCCACCAGTGACTTGAGGAGAAAACGTCTGCCCTGGATACTGAGTCGTTGTATCGCCGACGTTGTCGGTGATCTGTTTCGGAAAAGGTGCGCTTGTCGTGCTGGACGTAGTTGACAAACCCGAGGTCGTTCTCGAGGTCGTTGTGCTGCTGGTGGTGGAAAATCCAGATGTTGTGCTGCTGGTACGTGTGGTACCAGTAGTTGTGCTACTTGTAGATGAAAATCCCGACGTTGTGCTGCTTGTCCGTGTTGTAGTGCTGCTCGTGCTAGAGAAACCAGACGTTGTGCTACTCGTTCCGGTTGTAGTGCTGCTCGTGGTTGAGAAACCGGAGGTGGAAGTGGAGGTGCTCGTTGTATATGTGCATCTCCGCAGTCCTCCATACTCATAAAATGTTTCACACCTGTCATCATTGCGACAGCAATACTCCTCTTGGTTAGCTTCCTTGCACACAGGATTCTCGCACATCTTGCGATAGTTCGGTGGACACTGAATTCGCTGACTCCCTCGCTCCACACAGCATTTTGAATTTTCCAGAATGTTACAGAAATGTCCGTCGGCGCACATCACTACGAAATCGACCCCCGTATTGGTCATCCACGGACAGGCCTTGAGAGTTTCATCGTCCCCTTCGTATACATTCTGCAGCTGCTGCTCCAGCTGTCTCGTGAAATCATCTTCCAGTCCTCCTGGTTCTGGGCTTAATTTTGGAGACGTAATATTGAATTGTGATGAAGGAACATCTTTACCCATGATATTAACGCGTGACGACGCTCCTGCTGGCTGCGCAATCTTGTTTATGGTCGTCCCCTCACTCTCGACAAGAAGCAGCGATCTTATCACATTTGACTTGTTCTTGTCTTCAACTGCGCGACTCCAACTCTTTTCGATGGTACTATTGGAAAAATCTTCTGCTCTTGACATCATCTCGAATAGCAAATCATCATCCTCTAGCTGTTCTAAAGCTTTTCGCGTGTTTCCACCTTCCACCAATTCTTGATTTTTTTGAAGTTCCACCTTCCACCAGTTCAGTGAATGCTCATCGGACGACGGTGCAACCCACGGCCAATCCACCATAGAATGCTTGGGGTACTTGGCAGATCCTGCGAGAGCCCATTCGATCTTGTAGTCGTCCTCTCCGGAGGATGCCACAAAAGTTCCCTTCAAGGTCGGATCTTTAATCCCATTGCTTGGCACGGCATACCATTGTCGTACCTGCAGCAACGGGGCACGTGCGATTCCGAAGGTGGGGCCCGAGGTGGTCTGCTGGTTTTTCTTTTTATGTAGGGAAGCAAATGGAAGACCTGCTTCATAACGGTATTTTCCGGTCACGCCTTGAAAACTCCCCTGCTCTTTCAAAATTTCGAAAATTTCTGCTTTCGCGTTCGCATCTTGGACTTTTCCTCGCGACGTCGTCGCCAACCGTGTTTCCAACTCATTTCCCTGGCCCACCCAATCGTTCAGTGCCCTCAAATAGGAAAATATCAAATCGTATGTTCTTCCGATGAGAGCGGGCTCGCAGTTCAAGTTTGGGAACATCGGCATCTCATCTAGCTGATTCACGAACAGCCCTTCCACTGTACGGAGATGCGTTTTGTCCGCTGGGACAAGTCGCTTGTAGGACCCTTTTGGTGTATCAAGGCCCGCTCCGCGGAAATACGCCGCGTCGCTTGCGTCGAGCATCTCCAACGACGCATCATCCTTTAGATTCAGCCAGGTCTGAAATTTCAGCCAACCATGGCATTGCACCGCCGATCTGGCCATCCGGTCTCGGACATCCTGCACCTTCAAGTCCGGGACAATTTCTCGGTCCTCCTCTTCGTACACGGGCGATGCGGGAAGATTCATGTGTCCCTCAGAGGAGATTGACATTTCAGCGACAGAACAAGGCAATTGCTCATCGTGGAGATCCTTGGCGAGCAATTGTTCCCCCACAGTCACCCATCGAGACCTCTGCCACCAGGGCCGGTGTGAGAGAAAAGCGACGCATTTCAACAGCATGAGCTCAGGAGTATCGACGAGCGTGACGACCAACTTGGCTTCTAAGCCTCGCAGCACGTTAATTGTCTGGTTCGCAGCCTCCAATCTCTTTTGCGTTGTGTTTACCGTTTCTGCCGAGTTAAAATAGAACATAAGCGCATCATCCTCTAACAACGGCACAAAATTTTCGTCTTGCCCTCCATTTCTGCGTGTGATGACATCAAATTTGATGTTCGCGCCGTTGTTAATATTAGCGTTCGTTTCCGCTCCTTTTAAGACGTCGTCTCCTTCCGTGAATGATGGTAGAAGTGCATGATAGCGGGCATATCTGCCAGTCGCACGGTCCTTGGCCGAAACAAAGGCTAACCGGTAGCTTGGCCCTCCAATCATCGGAAGCTTGAGGGCTTTCTTCACAGGCTCGACGAGACTCACGGTTCGGGTGCCTCCTGAGATGAAACGTGGGAATCTTTTGTCGCCGACTTGCTCAACGCACTCAGGAGACATGTACGGAATATTATAGACCCTGTCCGCTAGATGATATCCTAAACGGCATCCGTGGGGGTGAATATCTCCCACCACGCCGATATGCGGAGCGCCGTCCGGGATTATCCCGAACGTTTCCATGGCTGCTGGAAGGGAACCCGTGTCAAACATTCCCTGCGGATCTTGACCAAGGTTCAAACCTAGATGATACTTGGCGAGATTTTTCAACTCTGGAACCTTGGACAGATCTGCAATGTTGAAAAAGGACTGAATCTCTCGCAATGCCGGTGTTGTCAGCAGAGCTGCGCCGTCTCCCTCTAAATTTTTGTGCTGCGACATCAAAACCGACAACCAGATCACTGTCTTGTCTCTCGGTATTCCCAATCCCTTATGACCGAGTCTCAATCTCTCCGCTGGACCAAGATACATGTCATTCCCATGTGGTGGCATAAAATCTCTCCCCAAATGAAGAAAACCATCGCGACAACTCGGGGAACTCAGAGTCTCCGTCTCATCGTCGGACACAATCGGCATTCCGAATGTCACCTTCCACATTTCCTCGGTAAAACCCTGGGAGAGGAGCCTTCGTTTCGGCGAAACATTCAAAGCGGAGAACAAAGCCGCCTCCGCAGCTGTTGACTCTCCGTCGGCCTTGAGAGATTCGAAAATCCCCCCTTGTGAGGCATACCTGATCGAAGATGGATTGGAGTTTTCATCTCTCAAAGATGATCACTTGTTTTTGTCATAAAAAAGTGTTGAAATGAAAACCCAACTATATTAAAAATCATCGATAGAGAATCAGATAAAAATCGACAAAAATTAATACGGATGAATCATCCTGTAGACGCCTCCTTGGCTCCAGAAAAATCCTCGGCCTAGCGTGGACGGCAGACATCGCGTGTGATCTGACCAGACCGCGGGTGAGATTCTCTCGTACTTTCCGTAAGTCGTGTACGACAAAGAGGTAATACCATCTCCGCTGTCCTCTGATGCACTACTACCACTTGCCCCATCTCCAAATCCATGCTCCCCAGGAACTTTCTCTGAGTTCATCATAAATCCCAATCCGTTCGATGCGTACTGATCTGGGCATTGCTTCACGTAATTCGTTGGATAGCCGGGGATGGAGAAATTCACATAGGAACTCATCGTGTAGAGGGAACGCTCCTGGGTTTCCGGGTTCGGCATGGAAAGCTTTGGAAAACATACTGGAGCTTGTTCTCCGCCTGCTGCGCTCGTGCTGGTTAACACGAGTGGAACTTGTTGTGAAGCAATGACGAAAATAAAATACGACGACGTGGAGGACTCCCAAGAACAGCATACTAGCAAGATCAAGACGGTGAATAAAAATTCCCGGATCATTTCAGGCAACGATCAATACAGCTTCAATAAAAATGTTCAATCACAATATTAATCAGTCGAATAAAACGAACCTTCTCACTCTTGCAAAGAGAGAAAATTCGCGGTTTTTGCAGAAGAAACATGACGGCCAAACATGTTGCTTGAAACAAAAACAAAGTTCTACAAACCTACTCCTACAGAGACCTCTTTCAATAAGATGGTTATTCAAGGACTCCACTCAATGAGGAGGTGTCACTTTCAGTGAGAGGGAGAGCTATACCATGTGGTATAGTGAGGGAAATTTCACAAAGTTTTGGTTTGACGAATCGTCACTACAATCTGCAACATGGTATTTTTAGGGGGGAGACTGTATTGAAACACAACATAATCAGATAGACAAGGCTGAAACGCCAGATTAACAATAAATAATATTTACCATTACGATTACCTTTCTTGCTACTTACTAAATGTACTTACTCAGAAATGTCAAAAAATTACTTCCTCAGAAAGAAAAATCGCTACTACAGAACTGACAAATCTCGTGAGGAGAGACGAGAATCAAATGATTTTTAGCATTCGTTAACTGCGTGTACAACCGCGCGAGATGTTTATACAACACGAAGATGCATTTAACTTAATATGATGATACAACCACCAACACCTGATGATACTACATTGATACGTTCCACACACTCAATTATTCAGCATGATTGCGTGCTGACGCAAAGAATTTTTGTCTAACACCAACTAGTTCCTTAAATATTACAACACTTATTAAGACTTGTATCAAAGACGAAGACCTTTTGGATGAAAAAATTGGACCCGTGAATAATTGAGATTTCTATCACTCATTGACGGCAAAAATACTCAGGGATATCTATGTGTTAACAAAAATCCATCTAGTTCCGAGAAGAAACTAAAATTGAATTTATCGTCCTCTCCAATTATTTTCAGCCGCGACGTAGACTGACCTATTGCGCAACTACATAAAAACTTTTCGACTACTCAAAAGAAACAGAGAAGAAACTGATGCACCGCATTTGTGCGAGACTCACCATCGAGAAAACTCATCCTCATAAACGGTCGCAATCTCATTATTGATAAATAGACTGCTAATTATAACCACATCAATCGTTCTATCAAGTGTAGACAATGTCTGTAAAAGTATTAAGTGTCAGACCTGAGACGAAACGTGGTTGCCATATTTATCAATAGATGAGTCTCTGCACACAAATTCCATCATCAGTGGGGAGTTCAAAAATACCTTATCCTCTTTTCTATCCTGATAATTACACAGGGAATCACACTTCATTACTGATAAATACGCTTTATCATAAATGCGTGTAATTTACCAATAGCTGAATTCCTAATTATGCCGATTCCACACTTAAAACTCACAGAAATTGAGATATGTGAAACCAAATAATTCAATTCATCACTATCGTAGATATGATTCGTTGGATTTAATCGTCGATCTAAACTTTTAGTTTAATTTAGAGATCTAAAAAACGTCGTTGCGGTCGCATTCTTGAATTTCATCTTTGAAATAGCAAATTCTAACCGAGTTGTGAAAAATCATAAGTTAAAGTTGCAAATGTTCTTTGAAATATACAGTAAAAATCGGTCAATTTATTCAATTCAATATCAATTCAGGGAGGGATGGAAACTTACAGCTGATGAGAATCTTAATTAAATCATGTCTGGGACACAGCTGCGGACCCTAAGGGATACTAATTGTTTCTTAGTTTTTTCGGACCCTCCTCTGCCTTTCAAATTTTGGAAAGAGACGTCGAAATATGACCTCTATATCAGAATTTCAAGAACCGCTCTTTCTCTTGACAGAGTTGGTGGAGTGGAAAATGGAATCAACTGGTTGATTAACGTTGAGGCGAGATGGCAAAATATTTTGATTGTGTTGATCCGTAGGAACTTCGTCTGCGGTTTATTTTGAACAACGAAAGGAACAAATTTCTATTTCACATGGAGATAAAATCAGTTTCATCTTAATACGTTCGATGCCGATTTTTCACGTCACAGAAACATGCTCATCGTTTGCTGATCTATTTCGAACCTGATAATTGTCTGGACAAGAAAAATGTCCAATTTACGAACATCGTCATTGCGTGCCCAAATGTAAAATGGAACCGTGTGATGCGTGAATCATCACGTGGAATTCATAAGACCAACTTACGACCTGGAGTCTTGCTTCACGATCCGGCAACTTGTAATACCCTGTACTCGACGGTTCTTGCTCAGAAAGAAACGATATCAAAACTATAGACGAAATAATCTTGCTCAACATGTTCTCATGGGTGCTCTTGCTTGGTGCGTGTGCTGTCCAGATGATTAAGAGAGACTCGAAGATTGCGACTGCTGAGGCAAACATTTAAATACATGAAATACTTCGTTTATTATTTTGTTCGTCTGCTGAGAGCCGTCCATGGCGTTGGTCTGGTAGGAACTTGCATCTTGACATGATAGATTACAGCAATCTCCGCACATAACTGCTTCTCCTTCCGAGATCAATAAACGTAACAATTCGTCGGAAAAAATTCAAAAATGTATGCCTACTCAGAAGGTACTACTGTCTAAAATGTGTGTGAAACAGGACAAAATAAATCTTGCAGAAGAGTGTGCCGAATGTTACAACTCGCCACGCGCTTTTCCGGAGTATTGAGTTTTGACACATCGGTCAGGAGGGTTGATGACTTTGGTAAGAACCCGAGACTATGCAAACCAATCGTAAATAGTTTTTACCATTGAAACATTGCGAAAAAATTCTTATGTTATATGCTAACCATCTATTCTTTATGCATTATTCAATAATCATCACTCTTTGCCGAGATCCTCTATGCATTGTTCAGAAGAATGCGATATCCTCTACGCGAATACTTGCGTAATTTACCACACGTGAACAGGATCATACGTTAGATGATGCAGACAGTTTTGTTTTCTGCTTTACTAGATGCGACTGAATCAACCCACGAGAAATAGTTATGGTGTTCTTATATCAAAGTTAATAAGACATGTTTTGAAGAAGACATAGATAAAAAGCAGACAGGGACTTTCATTTTCGGGCTGCCCTGTCTGTCACTCTATCCATATCATAAATATCTATGCAATATGCTTTTATTTGTGCTGCATGCACTACTTAAGCATGCGATATTGTTCATCGCACCATTGAGAATTTATTGGTGAATTTTCAGGAGCATGAAAGAAGCACGCCTGTTCCGAAGATACTCATTTGCAGATACTGTCATGTGCTGATATAAAGGGATGTGGAATGTACGATTAGGGACTATTCGACCCAAATCGATGATTTCTAGGTAGGGTCTGACGGTTCTGGTCACCTTTTGTTTCTAGGCATTTCCTATATAGAGCGAGGGCTGGTGGCGGGTGCGTGGATAAAGTAGAGCCTAGAGGGGCTAGCTAGGTAGCTAGGTTAACATTTCCGCATGATTTTGTTCACCGGATTCTAATTGATGGGGGAGAGAACGAACGCCGACCCGAATTTCGTTTTTCCCCCCATCGATTCCGTTGCGGATTCGGTGTTTTTTGGTGGTCCTGGAAACGTCCATCAAGGGAGGGGGACAAAACGAACGCGAGCCCGGACTCCGTTTTTTCTCCTATCGATTCCGTTGCGAATTCGGTGATTTTTGGTGGTCCTGGAAGGCTCCATCTAGGGAGGCGAGCAAAACGAAAGCCGACCCGGATTCCGTTTTTTCCCCAATCGATTCCGTTGCGGATTCGGTGATTGCTGGTGGTCCTGGAAGGGTCCATCAAGGGAAGGGGAAAAAACGAACGCCGACTTTTTCCCCTGTCGATTCCGTTGCGGGTTCGCTGAGTTTTGGTGGCCCTGGAAGGGTCCAGCAAGGGAGGGGGAAAAAACGAACGCCGACCCGGATTCCGTTTTTTCCCCTGCCGATTCCGTTGCGGATTCGGTGATTTTTGGTGGTCCTGGAAGGGTCCATCAAGGGAGGGGGAATAAACGGACGCCGGCCCGGATTCCGTTTTTTCCCCCATCGATTCCGTTGCGGATTCGGTGATCGCTGGTGGTCCTGGAAGGGTCCATCAAGGGAGGGCGAAAAAACGAACGCCGATCCGGATTCCGTTTTTTCCCCCATCGATTCCGTTGCGCATTCGGCGATTTTTGGTGTTGTTGGAAGGGTCCACCAAGGGAGTGCGAGTTTCCGCAGGCTCTGCGGTGGCGATGCCCGCAGTGGCCTGGATCGGATCCCCGCCACATCTCCGCTTCTTCCCCGGGCCACTCGATATCGCCGTTTTCGCCAGTCTTCGCGGCCTTCCCAGGCTTCCCGCTCTTCTCAATCTCTGCGATCTTCCCAATCTTCC
>JACKZZ010001551.1_pt1 | contig 14159 bp, 5 predicted proteins | sample 8027871 | NCBI WGS metagenome assembly JACKZZ01 (sample SAMN15724774, study PRJNA655200) | protist metagenome | isolation source: fluorescence activated cell sorting (FACS) single amplified genomes of... | place: USA: West Boothbay Harbor, Gulf of Maine | collected 2000-07-19
GGAGGCCACAATGCTGCGTGTCTTCTCCTTTTCCTGAATCCCAGCCTTCCCATGCTTCTGCTTCTTCTTGCTGAAAGTTGCACAAAAGACCTGCTTGGATAGCTTGACTGTGAAACCCAGGGTTTGCAGAAGTGTGTCCGCCTCTGCCCCGCGCCCCAGTTGACTCAGCAGCACAGCCAGCTCGTATGCCGCAATCTGCGCGTTCCAGCGATCGTCTGTGGTAGGATTAGGATTAGTCGCGCTTCCGTTGTCTACCTTTCTTGTCCCGAGAAGCACTACCCTTTGTAGCCTGTGTATGCAGTCATCCACGGCGGGATCGCTCCTGTGCAGCAAGCTGCCTTTGATATCCAGTGCGATATCCAGCTGCTCCTGGGAGGTTTCTTTGGGGATCAATGATTGCGCTGCAGGGAAGGAGGCTTCACCTTCACCGTAGTGTTTGTTGCTTTTGCGCGCGTGCCTGTGCTTGTTTTGTAGCTGAAGAGTGGCAGTCTTCGCGAGAGCCTCAGGATCTATGCTGTCAAGGATTTCCTCCACAGCATCCTTCGCATTCAGGCCGACGTCATCGCCTTGAGCTGCCCGGGCTCTCTTTCTGGGTGTGTAGAACCACTTGTTGATTGAGTTATGAAACTTCATAATTGGGTGGCTTCTGTTGTTCTTCTTTTAAGCCAGGAGTGCAAATGAGTTGAACATCCACCACGTCCTGGTCTTAAAATTGGATCCCATACTCAATGTCAAGTTATCCAAGTTTTCCACTCGTCGGTGTTTCACAGTACCCACTGGGGTTTCAGTTCTCTTATTGGAGGATACCAGATCTTGAGGTATTGGTTGTGCAGTTCTGTGCATCCCACCGAACAACTCTGGAAGTGCAGTCAACTCAGCTGAAATTAATTTCATCAAAAACAAGCACATTTGTACACTACAGACCACACAACCATGAGCTGGAAAGGGCCATTGGAGGAAACTATCCGCCACGAATGGCGCGAAGTACAACAAGTGGGTGGGTGTTTGCCAGCCATACGCACAGGCGCAGCTTCATGCCTACACGACGGGAATATATACTTGTTCTGCGGCTTCGGCGCTGGAGTAGGGCGCAGTGCTGATGTATGGCGCTTCAACATAGCTAGCGGCATGTGGAACACTGTCAAGACACTGGGTAACAATTCTGATAAGCCCAACAAGCGAGACGGGCACAGTGTCACTGATATTGGCGAAGGAAAGGTACTACTCTTTGGAGGACAAGGAGACCCAAGTGTCAACGAGAAATCAGAGAGAACTCTCGATATTGTCAAAACCAAGACTTGGGTAGTTCGTGACCTTTACAACGATCTTTTCCAGTACGATTGCACGACTGATACCTTCGAGATGCTCTGCCCTGAAGGTGGCGTGCCTCTGTGTCGGAGAGGACACAGTGCCATCTACTTTCCCAAAGGTGGCTACAAAGAGCGCCAACTGAACATCCCCCACGTTCACCAGGCTCATGTTGCACATGCTAGTACCAGCAGCCCCAAGAAGTCGCCCAAGAAGAAGAAAGGGGTGGCGGAGGAGATCATCGATGTCTTCGATCCAATCCCAGAAAACTCACTTATCATGTTTGGTGGCAGTGGAATGGAAGTGAGTAAGTACATAGAAGCCGTATACAACGATTTATGGGTATATAGCTTAGATACTGGCAGGTGGAACAAAACCAAGACCAGAGGAATAGAACCTCGCCCCTTATTTGATCATCGTGCTCTTCGCATAGGTCACATTATGTTAGTTGTTGGCGGCATTACAGCCACGAACGCCAAGGCTGCGACCACCGGGAATGAATTGTCGGAAAATCACGAGGTGATGATGCTCAACCTGAAGACTCTGATATGGAGCCACATTGAAATCATCACTTCCGATGGTAAGCCAGCCAAATTGAACCTCCATGGCCATTCCTTAGAGATGGACCCTCATGAGGATGGGCTAGTGTATCTCTTTGGGGGAAAGGATACTGTGGATGGCAAGATGGCAAGCTTAGAAACTTCACAAGGTGCGAAGAAATATTTCAAAAAGCAAGCACATGACTGTCACGCCTGGGTCATCGATATACAGAGTGGTGTCATGTCCCCTCTGCCTGCAATCAATTCGGCACCTGTCAACAGATATGAACACTTGACACAGCTTCATGCATCAGAAGGGGTGGTCGCAGAACGCCCCCCTCCCCCCAAGCGGAAGGCCGGCGTTCGGATAGAGCCACTGTTTTATATATTCGGTGGTGCACAAAATGAGCTGCAAGGCTTATGTGATCCAATTATGTACAGCTTTGTGAGGACGTATACCTACACGAACCCCGAGTTGATGAGCATAGGTGGTGGTGGTGGTGCTGCTAGCGTAGCCGGCGGGACACAGGGGGGCGCTGCTGCCGGCAACCAGGATCAGGAGGTTGTAGACGATAATACAATATCTACCGTCCATACTGCCGATGCGTCATCTATATATACAGCACAAGAGCAAGCTGGATTCGAAGAAAGCGATGGTTTGAAGCAACCGAGTATTTGGGAGAAGAAACAGCTATTTGACATTGCCGCTGGCAAGACTAATTCTGCTCGCAACCCTAGTAGCTGGAAGGAACTCAAGCTCGCCCTTAGTTCTAGTTTCACAGACAAACGCTCCTGCCATGTTGCACCCAACCCTGGCTTGGGCAGTCCCACACGAGATGGCGGCGGCACGGGGACACTTCCGCCCACCTCTTCAGCACCTGAATCTAAGACATTGGCAGCAGACGATGCTGCACAATCCAAGGGTGGTGTTGATAGTGCAGCAAGTTCTACTGGCCTTTCTGCAAAGCAAAAACAAAAGAAAGAAATTGCACGTTTGAGGGCTCTTGGTTCACAGGTGCTGCCACTTGTGAAAGGAAAATGTTACAAAGATGCCAAGCAGACATACTTCGAGAAATTCCCTGCGCCCATGCCAGCCCTCCGGACGTACAAAGGATCGATGGCAATGAGCAAGTCGATGAGTCAGAGCCTAACTCAGCAAGCATCCCAAAGCAAGATGATATGATGAGGATTGGTTAGCGTGAGGGTAAACAGAAATGGTGTTGGACTGTCATTTCATCGAGAAAAGAATGTATTGATTGTAAATTAACCCTCCAACTACTACACTCTCTCTTTTACACACGCACAGACAAGTATGACAAACTGGTTAAGATTAGTTCTGTCTATTTACAATACTTCCAATTCAATAAATGATCAATTACGATCCCCAAAATAATAAGGCCTTATACCTTTCTTTCCTCATTCTGTCGGCGATTGCGAGCGCTAGATGTCTCGAAGCCAAGGAGACGAATAAACTCGTCGTAATCCAAGCCCCCGTTGCTATCAGCGTCGTAGTAGTCATAAACGATGTCAACATCCGCCATACTCAAGTCAGCTCTGAGCATTTTCAAGGCTTTTATGAACTCGTGCTGGTCGATCTGCCCGTCATTATTCCTATCAATATCGGCGAAAACTTCCTTGATTCTGCTGGCTGCTCCGGCTCCGTCTCCAAGGTAATCTTCAATTTGTGCCCGCACTTCGTCTACGATCTTTTGAATGGCGGCAAAAGATGGTTTGCGGCCAGACCCAGAAGCGTGCGAGCCTGCAGATCTCGCACTGTCACGACCATCACGAGCACTCGAGGGTGCGGTAGCATTAGCACCTGCACAGTCGAGCATGCGAAGGAAATCATCATAATCCATCTCCCCCCTACCATGTGTGCTGGCATATCGCTTGAAGATAACACTGATGTCATCTCTATCCATCTCCACGCGTAGCTTGCGCATTGCATTGCGGAGCTCTGCCTCGGATATGGTGCCACTGTTGTCTACATCAATATCAGCAAAAGTTTCTTTGATTTCTCTCATGGCATTGGCGGCACTGCCTGCTCTTTCCTCAACCTTCCTCTTCACTCGGTCCAGCAAGAGGGTCACTACGTCACCACCACCGAGGGATTCAGGATTCAATGCATGGATAAATGCCTTGTATTTGATAGTGTTGCCTCTGATACTGAACTTCTGAACGATTCTCTTGGACTCCTCGCGAGTCAAGGGAATACCCACTTTATCAAGAGCCTCTTCAATTTCATCAATATCGAGCTCGCCATCACCGTTTCTGTCCATCTTTGCAAAGATAGCATTCACATCGCCGCCATGCTTCATGTCCCGAGATATTCTCTTTTGCAATAACAAGATAATATCATCTGTTATATCCCCCTTTTCCAGCTCCGCGCGGCAACTATCAATGAAATCTTGGTAGTTAATACCGGATTGCCCTTCCCCAAGAGTGTCCACAAGATCACGCTCTACTGCTTTGGATAGCTCCACACCTGAGCGGTACATGCACTTGGCAAACTCACTTCGCTCTAACTGCCCAGCATCATAACGGTCAGCCTTCTTGCAAGACTGCAGCAGGTCGTCGATGTGCTGCTTGTCGCTGAGCTTGCTCATAACATCCTCGGCGAGATCAGGACGTCTCCTGAAGACTGCAGCTGCAACTGCCGTGGAAGCCCGGGGGCTTGATCGTTCGCGAGAAGAGTCACGAGGACTGTCGCGGCCTCTGCGAGCACTGCCGCTATTACTACCAGGGTACATTGCGTCCAAAAGCGCGTTAACGGACACATAGTCTGATAGATTCGGGTCGAGATGCTGGAAAATCTTCAGTAGCTCTCGAGGGGTTGGAGGACATTCCAGACTTGTGAAGGCCTTCTCCAGCTCTCGCTGCGTCAACTTGCCTTCCCTCTTGATTGCAGCGCGCTCTAGTGCGCGTCGTAACAAGTCCTGCGGTAGTGTGATGCCATCCCTCACATCAGAATGTCTCGATATTTGGTCTTTGAAGGCGCTGTAGAGATCACTGTCGACGCCACGAGCACTGTCACGGGCGGAGCGAGGGGCGTCATCTCTGTCTCTGCCTCTGTCTCTGTCTCCTCTGTCCATGTCGCGCTCATCATAACGGTCGCGAGCGGAGTTCTTGGGGCGTACGTCAGTGCGAAGGTCAATCTGGAAGGCTTCAAAAAAGCTCTCCCTATCAACAGGGCCTCCAGCAAGCTGCATCATGCGACGAAATGTACTTCTCGCGTCCCCACGGCCCATCTCTGCGCCGATCTCTCTGCTGCCATGCTGGAGCCCACCAACATCGAGTGTCCCTCTGCGCTCGTCGTCAAAGTAAGCAAACACTTCGTTTTGGGTCAAACCAATCTCGAGTTTATCGATGATGCGTTTGCGAACTGCTTCCCATGCCCTTGTCTCGCCTTCCTCGCCAGTAGCAGTACGTGCCATAGAACCAGCAGGGACATCAGCAGGCTGACCACGCAAGAACTGCGCGAAAAGCTTGATATCGATGCGCTTTGTCTCTTCTGAGTCGAATCGCAGCACAAGACGACTGACGTCTGCTACACTGAGCTCGATGTTGCAATATCGTAGAGCCTTTTCGAAATCAGAAAATGTCACTTTATTGCTGCCAGTACGATCTTGGTCTGCCAGTGCATTGGTAAGCTCGCCGTCGCCAATACGGTTACGCGCCATCAAACGTCGCAATTTCCAGGCGACATCTGCGTGCATCGGGTCTCTTACAAAAACACAGAAATCAGTGTATGTAAACTCTTGTCCTCCACTGAGGTTGATGAAATCGAATATTTCTCTCTCATGATCAGGAGCCACTACCATATTCAAGTCACGCATTGCGGCTGCGAGATCCTTGAGTGAAACGCCATAAGCATCACGTGATCTTTTGAAGTGAGGATAGACTTTCTTCAATTCTCCAGGAGTTGTGTAATCACACTTTCTGCGGATCTTATTGCGGAGGACTTCCGCTTGTGTGTATGCATCTTCGCCGCTTCTGGGAGATCCTTGTGCAAAGAAGCGGGGGTGGAAGTCGCGAATGATGCGTGCGTAATTTACCTTACGAGGATCATGTGTGTCCCGATATGCTTTTTCCAGGCCATTCAAATCCCGGGTAGACAGGCCAGAGTGTAATCTGTCCTGTAACACATCACGGAATGATGATTGCGACAAAGCGCCAGTGTGGTCGTCCGCACGAGAAAACTCTTCATAAAAGTCCTTTCCCTTGAGAATGAGCTCTTCGAAGAGCGCTCTGAGCTTTGTTGCCAGTTCAGGACTGACGTGAGCATTAGGATTGTTCAGTGCATTGCCCTCCATGGCGCTTTCCAAGGCATTGAATAAAGGCCCATAGGTGACAAGACCAGAACCCTGCACACCACCAGACACGCAGTACTTGTCGCCAATAGACTCCAGCTCCTGTCTCTTGAGGCGCACATGCGCCTCCTCAAAGATGATACCAAGGTCTTCTTCCGGCACTCTGCCACTGCTCTTCCTGTCGTAAAGTTCGAAGATATCACGCAGACGTCGAAGATCCACTCGGGAGCGCTGAAGCGCAGCCTTGACCACATCTACCACATCGACATTATTAGCGCCAGTCACTTCATCCATGTGGCGCAGTAAGTCCTGCACTACTTGACGATACATGACGTAGTTACCCGTAGCAGCACTGTAGCGATCTGCCATTTCCAGTGCTTCCTTTTGCGTCACGGTGGAAATACCCAAGTCAGCAAAGACTGCACAGCACTCATCAGCAGTCACTCTGCCCACTTTCGTCTTGTCGTACCTGCCGAAGACACTCAGCAGGTCGATGCCGGACTGGAGACGCTTTTCGAGGAATTTGATGAGTGTGGGAGCAGGGTTACCTCTCTCTGTCTTGGCGCGGTCGATGCTACCAGAGCCAGTGTTGCCATTGCCACTCTCTGGAGTGGCCCACTCAAGGAACTTTCTATACCGAATACGGCCACTGTTATCACCAACAGCAAACTCGCTCGCAATCGTGCGCAACTCACCCAAAGTGAAGCAGAAGCCAGCACGCTTGCACGCATGTAAGAAAATACCTCTACCCACGGCTCCCATCTGATGTTGGTTTTTAGACCAATCATAAACAGAGAAGCAATTAGAAACCTCTTCTAGTGTGGGCGAGCCACCAACAGATGCCGACTTGGCCACAGCCAACAAGTAAGCATTCGCCTTCCTCTGAATTTCAGCCAGGCTCGGGGTGCTGTACATAGACGAACCTTGCCTCTCTACGAAGGGTAGGTTCTTAATCCATGCCATGAAATCAGAACTAGTCACCTCGCCGCGTGCACTCGTGTCCATGCATGCAATGAGGCCATTGACCACTTCGGGGGGCGACTTGATGTCATACTCCGACATGAAAGCAGTAAGTTGTGTGGCAGAGAATTTGCCTCGCAATTGTGTGTCGATTTTAGCGAACACATCACGACATCCACTCTCGTCAATATTCGCACCCTGTGCACGAATATCCTTGGCGTGAGAAGATAAGCTTTGTTTGGTGGCAAGAGCGAAGATCTCCGCCGCTGCTCTGTCCATCTGCACACACAGACCATTTTCGCGAACAAATTCAACAAAATTGCCATAATTCACTTGACCCTCCAATTTGGTTTCGAACAACTCCAAAATACCCAGTAGAGCAGAGGACCCCATATCGTGGTATCCCAAGTTGGATAGCGCGCGTAGCATGTCGGCACGCTTGATTTGCCCATTGGCCATGGAGTCATACGCCTTCATAGACTGCGCCGCATCGGGGGCCAGCACAATAGTTTCAAGGCGGCTAACGGAAGGCAGCATCGTCGGCTGGCGATGGCGAACCAAAGCAGCAAATGCCTCGTAGTCGATCTTGCTGCCATCTTTTCCAGCGGAAGCATCAAAGAAATCCATACATGCACGCAGTTGCGCACCTGGAAGCTTGATTACATCGAACTGCTTCATGGTATGAGCGAATTGCTGACGATTTACATACCCACTACGCTTGGAATCGACACGTGCAAAGCCAGCGATAAGGTTTGGTTCAGGGGCCACACCCCTTAAGTTCTTCAGGCAATTGCGGATTGTCATTTCGGCGTTAATGATGTCCACCACATGCTTATCACCACCCTCTGCCTCACCTACCACTGACGCGGTATCCACAGACAAGGGGGGCACATCGTCGCTTGTGTTGCGCGAAAGGTGGCCTCTCACTGTTTTTTGCACGGCAGTAGCGCTCTTATCAACTTGTGCTCTGTCCAGTGTATCCGCCTTTCTGTCCTTGCCAGCAGTGGTGATGCCAGCTTTGTGGTGACCGGTATCATTGCCGAATGGATCAGAGGCCAGCTGAGCAGGCGTTTGAGCAAAGGAACCAGCAGGAGCTGTACGAAGCAAATTCTTACCAGTAACAACAGTACGATCACCGTTGCCGTCATTTGTGCTCGTAGCATTCTTAGCGTCTCCTAAAGCTTTTGCACGTTGTGCTGCCGCTTCTTTGGTTCTTTCGTCGAATATCTGTCTCTGTTCCTTTGCATCTTCAGTAGCGAAACGGCCATGCATTGCACCTCTCTCTATACCATCTGCACCCTCATTTGCAATCAGTACATCGTCGTTTGAGTTCAATGTGTCGTTCAGTACGTCCTTGTCGTTGTTTTTGTTGGATGCATCAACGTTGTGACCACCTTCAGTGATGGTGCTGTACTTGAAATTCATGAGAGCCTCGGCATCAGGCTCGTCAACGAGCTGGAAACCCATTTTCTTCAATACTTCCTTAAACTCCATGCGAGTGACGAGCCCGTTGGCGCCCCACTGGTCAGCCAGTTCGAAGAGAGATAAGGCAGACATTCCGCGGCTCTGCATGTCTCTCGCACGTTCGCGGAGCTTGTCGTTCAGCGACTGAGGCACCGTGACTAATTCGTCGAGGTTCAATACAGCAAGGATTTGGTCCAGAGTGATCAGGTTGTCTTCATCCATATCAATGAAACTGAATAATCTTGCAAAATCAGCAGGCAATATATCCAAGTTTGTAAGCTCCATTTTACTAATAAAAGTATCAGGATCAATATCGCGATTATCTTCGAACAGTACCTTGAAAATCTCCCGACCAGAACGGCCCTCAGACTCCGCAATACGCTGTGCGTAGTTACGAAGGCGATCCATTACTCGCCGTACCTCCACTGGGGGGTCTACGAAGCGACAGAAGGAGCGGTAGTCCACAACTGTGCCCTCGGTACCCACACTGGATGAAAATGCGCTGATAAGAGTCTCTACCTCCACACCTGAAAGAGCACGAGGGCCGAGATCGCGCTGCTGTCGGAAGGTGTGTTTCCAACGCATTCCGATTTCAAGATCGCATATCTTGTTATTGCCTGAATCTTTCACAGCAAAGACATCGTGGAAGTTATTACCATCCGCAATTTCTTCTAGATTCAGGAATACTTCGCCTACAAGCCCCTCGCTATCATCATCAGTGATCTCCTCGCCATTCATGTCAAGGAGTGTGAGGTGAAGCTTGGAGCGACGCAAAAGGCGCAGCTTAGAGTCATCTGTCACCATAGGGAAGCTCCAACGCAGGTTGAAGGTAGGGTCACACGTACCTGGTACAACAGGAGTAATGATCTCTGGGTACCCTAAGAACTGGAAGTGGACATAGGCGGCGGGCTTCTTACCATTCTTGCTGAGAGGAATTCCCTTGGCTGCAATTATCGCAATTTCCAAGTCGTTGTACAAGCGAGAGCTATCTTCCTGGGCGGCTGCGTTAATGTCAGAAGTAGCATGTTGAGCACGTGCAGCAGAGGCGGTTGCGTCGTTCGTCAATTGCTTGCCTGTCTCCTTGATGAAATCCCTCTCATTGGGATGCCTCTCTAGGAAGAGGCGGAAGAGTTCCGATACGGGCAAGGCAAGACGCAACTCCACATCTAGATACGCAAGGATTTCCCCAGTCCGGACACTGATCATGGGGTGCTGGTGCAACTGAATGCATGGCTTGCTCTTCAGGAGAGAGGCCAGGGGAATAGTGCAGCGAGCCATGAGCATATTATCACCTTGTGCAACGCTGTGCAACTCGATAGTCACTGTGTCGGTTGCCAAGCACCGTAACAAGAAATCATCAACAACAATATTATAGGTAGCTGCAAAATCCCACTGTGGTTTATTGCCTCTTTCCAAAGAAGTAGGCTGAGACTGGAAATCAAAGAATTCAACCACACACAAAGTAGAGCTACTACTCGGCACAGTATTGGAAACAATGTTCGCCCCTTTGATCCACACTTCCATCAGGTTTCTGTCGGGGGCAAGTTCTCCACCCCCTTCTTCGATCAACTCGTTAAGCAAAGCGTTACCAGCGTCACTTGCCACAGTAGAAGCCTCGAAAGCACTGCTGCGGCTATCGATGCCGTCGTTCGCCTTGGATGGGTCTTTTGCAACGGCGTGGCCCCCAGCACCGCGGCTAGAGCCGGGCCTGCGGCTGATATCATAAACAAGCTGTTTGAGTTGTGCCTCCAGAGAAGCAATTTTGTCCAAACGCTTCTTTGAGAGCTGCTCAGCTTCATCGGCACGGCGCACGTGAACCTGCTTGTCAGCATCACGCCTGTGTACAACCACCTCCAACTCTTTGTGCAAGTCGCGATTGATGCCAGACTGTAATTTCAGCATAGATTCGAATCGTTCTACCTCTTCTGTGAGCTTGAGATTCATGATTTGAACTTCCTCCAGCTTGCGCTTGAGAACAGGTACAGTCATAGTAGCGTCGCCGTCGGGATCTTCAAGAAAAGGGAGCTTTCCCACAGCTTCCCCGCGGCGTTTGACGAGGGTGAGGGCACGTTCCAGTTGCTCTACATCCACATCACCATCACCGGAATACAAACGTAGCTTGTCGTTGATAACAGAAGAGCCTGCTTCGGACTCCTGTAGCTTCAACGCCATCTCTTCTGCTCTCCGTTCAGCGGCTTCCTTCTCTTCACGTAGCTGCGCTGCATGCTGCTTCAGGGACGTGAGAGCACTGAAATGTGTGCGCACTGCTTCTTGCAGGTGATTCACCTTTGCAAGGTAATCCTCTCTCTCCTTAGCAACGTCCTCAAATCTGAGCCTGGACTCCTGTTGACCGAAGGCATCAGAGATGAATGGTGCTTCACACAAGCGCGCAATCTTGTCCTCGAGGCTGCGGTTGGCACGACGCAGTTCAGTTGCCACATTCTCGAGATCATCCGCCCTCTCCGCCTTGATGTCAACTTGCTCCTTTTCGTAGCGAAGCTCTTCCAAAGCCCTGCGGAGATCTTTGACCTTTGTGCCGTAGCCTTCGATCTGCTCCTCCATCTGCTTGTACACCTGCCCCTTGGAAGAGGATTGGCTGACTAGAATGTCGTATTGGGTTTGCAACTGCTGCAATTTCAGATAGGTTTCACTGTTGTTGTTGCTATCACCACCACTGTGACTGTGACCCTTGTGGGTAGGGTTAGCGCGAAGACGCTCCATCTCCTGGCGCTGCTGGTCTAGCTGCTCTTCTGCGGCGACGAGCCTGGAAGCAGACAAATGGTGAAAGCGGGGGAGAGGGGGAGAGGGCGGTTAGTATTCGTTTTTGGTGTGAAGGGAAATACAAAGCGAAAGGCAAAAGACGAGGAAAATGCATGCACCGATATACGTACTTGATCTTGAGATTCCTTGCCACTTGCATGTACTTGGAATTCTCGGCACCGTTGCCGTCTGCTCCTGCACCTGCACCTGCATCAACAGATGCAGACACGTGCTGCTGTGAAGCACGAAGACCACTGCGATTGTTAGACCCAGGCCTCACGTCGATTTCTTGCAGTACTGACGTGCCCTTGCCACCTGCGGAAGGCAGAGGAGGGGCGCTCATGCCTGAAGAATTTTTGATTTTCTTTTGTAACATAGTTACCTCTCTCTTCTTTTTATCGAACTGCTCAGCCAACGTCTTGTACTTGTCTTTAATAGCTGTGTTTTGTGCCTTGAGCTTTGAGTTCTCCGTGTACAGCTTGGAAACCAGTTGCTCGTCGTCTTTGCTGAGAGCGTTTTGAGTTGGTGCTGCTCCACCGGCAATCTTCGTATAATCTCGTTCAAGCTTACGGATGTTGCTTTGAAGCTTTCTGTTATGTTCTTCCATTTCATTATGAATACTCTTGAGTTCATTGTTCTCAGACTGCAGCTTGTAGTACTGGTCTTTGTACTCCATGTCGCTTTTTAAACCTCTGGATGTCATACTGCACTATGTTGTACTGTCTCTCGCAGCCCTTGCACCTTTTCTCGCGGTACTCGAAAGAGTCACTTGTAAACACAATCACGAAGATGAAAGTACACGTCAACTCTTAGCAGCTAACGGATGCGTGAGTTTGGCTTAGTTTCACACTACAAGACAACCTAACACGCGGGTACGAATGCAATATGAATTCGAAAGGAAAGACCTCCAGTTTGAGTTTTCTCCCCCGAAGTTGTTGCGTACGTTGGTCGATCCGGCCGGCCGGTTCATTCAATCAACCGAACGTACGCAGCAAAATGCAACAAAGCAAAGCGCCAATAATCGATAGTTGCTCGGGCCGCTAGCTCTCCTTGTGAAGCTTGGAGCGCTGACGTCGTTCGCTCTGCTACTAGCTTCTAACTAACTCTTTGCAGATAAAAGAAATGTCAAGACTATTGAGCCTTTTGTGTGCTGTCCTAGCGGTGCGCAGCACACTTGCAGGGCTCAGTTGTCTTGACGACGATGGCAACCCTGTTGACAGCTGGACTGCTATCAAGGGTAACAACGACTACCATGTGTACCTGTACACGGCAGCCTCGCAGTCGTTCGTCAAAAGTCCCTACGGTGTGGACCAGACTACGAACGGTGCCATCATGATGACAGTGCAGCCTTTGTATGATCCTAGTGTGAACAGCACATTCGCGTATTTAATGTACAATGACGACCCACCGAACGTAGGCAGTGCGAGCAGCACGTACGCCCACGCCAAGGGGGTGCTGGCTACAGACGGAACAACCGGCTTCTGGTTGTCACATTCTATGCCTAACTGGCCGAACAGACCTACAGGGGAGTACTGGAGTAACAGCTCCGGTATCTTTCCTAGTGATAAATACGCGCAAAGTACGCGATGCGTCAGTGTATCCGTGTCAACAGCTAATGAAATCGCTGATACGCTCCGAGTGGACTACCCGGCTGTGTATGTGAGTTATATTCCTGAAGCATACGCATCAGATGTTGAACATTTCTCTCAGTTGGCTGATAAAGTGAAGATATCTGCTGATAATATCACAGCAATCAATGACTTCTATACCTTGCAAGGTGTAAAGTACACTCAATTCGCAAAATCCAAAAAATGGGGTATGGATTTGTGGGATGATTTGATATCAGTGCATTACAAAACACCGATGTATGTTGAGACATGGATTAGTGGCAGCGGTGGAGCCATGAGTAGTATGTGCTATAATAAATCTGAGACAAACCCGAGTGACGAAACTAAAAACGCCATTCACAAAATCAATGAAGAATATGATATTTACGAAGTAGCCACTGTTACGATGCCTGATGGAGAAACTTGGAGCAACACTCAGGATCACAGCAAATGGGGCATTGCTATGGATTCAGAACTTGGCAGTAACCAGCAGTTTAATAGTTTGGCAACCTGCATTGGCGACATTAACCGCATGTGCTCGCAAGAGAAACGTGGTGGTGGTGCAATGTGTTTGGAAGATGCGGGTGAGAAAAAGGCATTTACTGAAATCATTACTGACATAGAATCATGTTATTTAAAAGATCCATGTGATGGTAATGCTGATAGTACGCAGTGCTACTGGTGTGGTGGTGCTGCGGACGGCTTGTCTTATCCCCCTACATACTTTCCTACATACTTTCCTACATCCTTTCCTACTGCACAGCCTATATATAACGATGATAGTAATACGAATAACAAAAACACTGCTAACTCGGGAGGAGTCAATGATAGAATCTATTTTCTTGTTGTAATAGCTGCTGCTGCTGTAGCCGGTATGTGCATTTTGGGGTTGAAGTATTATACTAAAAAGAAAGCGAAGAAGAGCGCTCTTGCTTCTGAAGACGTATTTACGCAGAGTGGTAGTGGCAGTGGCACTGGTCGACGTGGTTCTTTCGAAGTGGAGTCACCATTGCAAAACCCAATCAACATACATACAGCTATGGGCTTGCAGAAGAAGTAAAGATCGGCCAAGGTAGGTCTCAATGTACGAATTGTATTTTCTAACGAGAAGCTAGGGGGGTAGAGAGAGAAAACTTATGAAAATTATCAGAACCATCAGTCACAAAAACTCAGGTTTGCGTTTTGTTACTATAACTATGATCATTAACTTT
>JACKZZ010015175.1_pt1 | contig 14156 bp, 10 predicted proteins | sample 8027871 | NCBI WGS metagenome assembly JACKZZ01 (sample SAMN15724774, study PRJNA655200) | protist metagenome | isolation source: fluorescence activated cell sorting (FACS) single amplified genomes of... | place: USA: West Boothbay Harbor, Gulf of Maine | collected 2000-07-19
GTACTATATTTCATAGTCTAGGAATTGTATCTTCTTCTTCTACCTTTTTGTTGTACAATAATTATTATCCAGCTTGTCAACAAAGGGAATAATCTTTGCAGACTAAATTATAATGTGTCAGAGTATATGTTAATGCCTTTTATGCAGATTATTTGTCTTTCATCTTTCGACGGGGAAAAATCATCTTCTTACATGTAATTTTAGAAGTTACATATCACTGTCAAAAATGAGAACGGTGTCCGCCGCTGTAGCATTAGGTAAGAGGAGGAACCGCCGGGAGGTAGAAATGCGCGACCTGGGCGGAGACCCGGGCGGAGACCTGGGCGGAGACCTGGGCGCGGCCGCCGAGCGTGCCGACAGTGACCCCGAAGATGAAGGATCCCGTCTCCCGTCTCTGACTTATATTGCTGAATCAGCGGCTGAGTGTTTTGATTCCTTGCCCGTAAAGGTGAAATTAAATTGTTATGGATTCGTTGTTGCCTGGGCTATCACTTTCATCGTTATGTTTGCCACGTCTTTCAAGTACGTTTCAGAGCTCCAATATTGTATTCGATATGGGACAATCAGCCAAAGGGTTGACCCCTATTTGTACAACGATGGGCAATCTGGGACCTACTTTATCGGGATAGATCATAATTTTGTGTGCTATCCGAAGAATCGACAGAGGCTTATTTATACGACTCCTTCTCAAACCGAAGAAGAGAACACGGTCTTGGAGGAGAAAGAAACGTCGTCACAGTATTTTCCTCTTTTCGAAGCCCGCACGCTGGAAGGATTGCCACTGCGAATGGAAGTAGCAGTGGATTACAAATTAGATCGTGACGGCATCCTGGAGTTGTACAATTTGACCGGAGCCAATTACATTCCTTACTTTCAAACCGCCATTTTCGGTGCCATGCAAAACGTAGCTTCAAAAATTGAAGCAACACAATTTTTAGGAAGAAACCGTAGCCATGCGGCTCGCAAATTCGCCGTTGCTGCTAACGCGACGGCCAAATCTATGTATGCCGAAGTCCTGAACGTTCACTTGTTCCACGTAGATTTGCCCGACCTATATGAAAACACGATTAGAGAGATATATATGTTAAGGCTGGAGCAGCAGCAGGCGATGCAGCTGCGAGAGTTGCAACTGATGAACGAGACGAATGAATACCTCAAGGCTCAAATCGACCTGGAAACTGACATTACTGTCAAGCTGATCGACATTGAAAGAGAGATTAACAACGCGCGATTGAATAGGGAAGGTGCAGTTACCAGAGCGTTGACGGATTCGTTGGTCCTGCAGAAACAAATTCTGCGTAACCGGGACATCAAACTGATAAATCTTGAGAAAGATATTGAAGTTGCCAAACGAAACAGGATCTTAAAAGTAACAGATGCCAACAACCAGAAGGAGAGGGCCAGCATCCGATTCCAACGCGAATTGCTGCAAGCTCGGTCTGAAGCGTTGATCAGGGCCATTGAAGCGGGCGCGCAATCGTACGAGAGAAGATCGAACGGGACCGCGAAAGCAAACGCGCTCAAATACAAGTACGACGCGCAACTTAGTCTGTTCAAGGCTCTGAAGGACTCGGTCAATATGACCTCCAAAGAATTGTTGCAATATGCGTGGGTGGAAGCAACGAAGCAGACGAACAACGGAGATCTGTTTGTAGACTACAAGAAAGTTCCAATGTTCGCAGAAGTCACTCCGCGCGTCGGCAGCCAAAATGGAGGTGACAGCAATTAGGGGCGCGAGAGGAGAAGGCCATTTTAAAAAAAGAAAATAAGTTCTTTACTATGAAAAAATCACACTGTGTGCTGTACATTGTATATGCTGTGTTGCGCGGCAATTGTTCCACTCAGAAAGACAATAAATCCTCGTCCTCTTCCTCGACGTTGTACTCATCCAAAGCGCTTGGCCCTGAGTTTCCCCCGTCAAGTGTCGGATCCATTTCTCCTGCACCGTCTGCCCCGTCCGCCTCATCGGTTTCTTGCTTCTTCGATACAACTTTTTTCAGTCGAGTGAAATCTTCTCTTTCTAGCTCGTCCAGCTCTTGAGTTATATAATGCACAGTATTTGCTAATCTAGGAACAACTACATTGTCTAACGCGTTTACCCTTCGGTTCGTTACCTTCATCGCCTCGTCGAGAGTCTTGAACGCCGCCTGCAAAGTGGCAAGCCTTATCAATTTCTCCAACAGCGCCGTGAACTCCTCCTTGCACTTGTTTATCTGCGCGCCTCCCCCAGACAAGCCGTAGAGACTAGACATCGACCCTTCGCTATCTTCTTGCATGTTTACGGACACGTACTTTGCTATCTTTACCCCGGCAACATTCTCAACTTTTCCTTCAATCTTTAGTGTTGCTTTGTGGTCGTTCTCCAGCACGCGCCGAACAAAATTTCCCCCGGAGGAGGCGTACGAAGCTTTCGCGAGCGCCAAGTGGGCTCTCTTCACATCGTCCCCAATACTCAATTTCAAAGTATGTATGGCCCTTATCATCTTTTGAATCCTTGATTTCAGCGCATCCGCCTTCTTTTTCAACAACTCGAATCCTACGACCGCAGCCTTGTGCTTCCCCTTGTAGGTCTGAAGTGTCATGCGAGTTGCGAAAACTTGCTCGCGTTGGTTCGACATTCTCACCTCACACCCTTCAATAAACGGGGCGTGGTGTAAAAATTGGTGGAGTACAGGAATATCTCTTCAAACCTGTAATCGTTTTTTTTAGAAATGATTGCCTCAAACGAGAATAATAAGGATTCTTTCAACTTACACTAGGTGTAGGATTTTAGCATTTTTATTGGTTCACTTCGGACTTCGGATTGTAGAGTTTAGCTACAATATTATTATTACAGTATTTATTATTTTAAATTATTATTTATTTTATTATTATTATTATTATTTTTTTTTTAGAGAAGAAAGAAGAAGAAGAAAAAAAAAAGAGAAGAAGAAAGAAGAAGAAAGAAGAAGAAAGAAGAAGAAATGCAACAACAAAAAGATAGAAGAAGATCGTTCGACGACGATGATGTGTGTGTTCGTAGTAGCTGTATCCTTCTGTATATATATTTATCATAAACACAGCATTATGATATGAAGATATTATAAACTACATCGTATAGCCTGTAATAATTAATACGTTGGGTGGATCCTATAATTTCACCTATTGAGATCTTTTCTTGCTTTTGATCAAAAGCTCAGCAGTGTAAAAAAAGTAAGGAAAAAAGGGAGGTGTGTGTTTGTGTACTGTACTGTATTGTAGTGTCCATTATTGATAGATAATATTTCACTCTCTTCTTCATAGTAGCTATATACTGACTAATGAAAATTATAATAATTTAGAGTCTTGTCTTGTAGTCGTCTACAGTACGAGGAGGGCCTAAACCTAGACTAATTAATGTACATCGAGTTACACTTCAAAATTGTTTTGTTATACTGGTTGGTATTATTTATACCAAGGTACTTCGAGAACTCCTTTATTCCTATTTATTAGTTTAGACTAGCTTTCAATACAATTATTTTAATTACCTACCGTACCTATTATTATAAGTACGTACGGTTCGTAGTCTTCCACGGTGGGTTTGTTTCTAATTAAATAAATAACCAAGAAGTCCTTCTTCCCCTTTTTTTTTAGTTGTTGTTGTTGTTACCCCGCGTACCGTTCGTTAATCGTCTTCGTAGTTATAGTCTAGAAACGATTATACTTTGTAAAATAGAGGACTAATAATATAATTAAATTAAAAAAATATTTTATTATTTTATTACTATTTTTTTTATTAAAATAAAGTAACTAACTGAGGAGTCGTCAAGTAAGTGAACACGTCGCTTCATAGACTAAGCATTAAGACTTTGCGTCTTTCTCTACTGTACGCACACATTCCTAGCCTCGACATACTAAAAGACGTCTCTCTATAAGAACGACAATTCTAAGTTTGATAAAAGTAGGGAAGGCAAGGTCAATTTAATTCATTGCCCGTTTGTATTTTGTTTCGAAGGGATTGCGTGGATAGCGAAACCTTTGGTTTGCAAGTAAGTAGCAACGTCTTATTTGGCTGAGCCAGTTGGGCGAGCAAGCGTACCTGCTCCGTTTTTTCTGGCTGTTTTCGGTCCAGTTACCCCGCCCGTGTTTGTACAGAACGAAAGGAGGGAGGCGCACGAGGTCTAACGCGTGTGTTCGCCGTGGCATAGGATAGCAGCTTAGCTGGTTGGTTGACCATGTCGAGAAAGAACAAGTTGCAAGAAAAAAATAGAATCGCCGTCTTGGAAAAGGAGCGCGACGAACTCCAAGGCGAACTTAGTTTGCTCGAAGAGCGTATGCTGGAACTCCAAGAAGACGTACAGGCAACCGACGATGATATTAAGAACCGTTTGGAGCAGATAGATAGACGTTCAGAGGAGCTTATGTCCCAGAACGAAAAAATTAAAGCGCTAGATGATGAGAAGCTGCAGCTCGAAAAGAAGTTGTCTGGCGAGGTCCGGGACGACTCCAACCAGCAGCTCAACCTCCTCATGACAGAGCTGCAGGCAGTGAGCCAAGAGAAGGCCAGGCCAAAGAACTCTTCCGAAGCGGTTATGGGGGACTTAGTGACGATGGCAAAGCTGATGAGCCGTATGCAGTCGCGGGCAGAGATGATGAAGGGTAGAAATGATATGATGGGTGACGAAGAGGCAATCATGCTGGAGTCGGAAGGGCGAAAAGGTTCGAGTACAGGTGGAGTCTTGAACGAGGTCAGGGTGTGGTACGGCCACACGTCCTGTCTGTTCAAGGTCACCGAGAACCATACATTCAAGTTGCTATTGGACGAAGTGTTGACATACTGGAGCCTTGAGCCGTCGAAGAATGTCCTGGTCAACGAGAGCAACTTCGTGTGGCCGTTAAACGCAAGCGTCCGGGAGGTACTGGCGGGGGACACGGGGGACACGAAGATAAAAGTTTGGAATCGCGAAGCGGAGGCCGAGGCAAAGTTCAACTGGGTAAGCAACGACTCCAAAATGCAGGAAGATAGAAAAGTAGAAGAGCTCGAGCAGGCCCAGGAGAAGATGGTGGCAGATCTCTTGAACAGCGAGGAGAAGGAGGCGGAATTGGCGGTGGGCGGGTTTCTTTCCCAAAACAAAGAGAGCAAAGAGGCAGGCGGGAAGAAAGCGATGAACGAAGGGCACATTCCAGGAATGGACGTGACACGGTCCGTGGAAACCCAGATTTTGGGCCCCGGCGAGTCGATCAAGATACACCGCAGCCAGGTCGACATTATGCGGTATGTGCGGATGGTCGTCTTCTTAGGGTTTGTCGTCCTGTCGTCCCAAATCCTCTTCATGCGGCGCAACGTGTTGTCCGCGTTCCGGATGCACACGGCACTTAGCACGGTCTTCTTTGGTGCCGCACCCGTGAAGTCTCCCACGAAGCAAAAAACCGTAATGATGGGGGGACACTACGTGGGAGACCAGGGGATGCGGATTATAAAAGACCAGGAGACTTTCCTGCTAGATTACGATAAGATGTCGTCGCTGTCAGAATTCTGGCTGTGGCTGGAAGGCCCATATCGCGCCGCCGTGCTGGGGCTGAGAAACGGCACCGCGGTGTCGACTGCCGATGTCGACGTCTCGCAGGGCCAAACCTCCGCCGTAGGCAGCAACGAAACTAACTACATCCTTCGGCACAACATCGTTGTCGGTCGCGCACGGCTTCGGCAATACCGTTCCAATGTTCGTGGGTGCGTGAAGGCTGAAATTTTAGACGTGTTCCAAGCGCCGTGCATCAGCGATTCCAAAGATAGCAACATGGACAAAGGGATAGAGACGACCGATGATTGCATGAGCCGTGGGCGGGAAAAGTACGAGTGCGTGGTAACGATCGACGATAACGACCAAGTGGTATACGAGGTGGTAACGATTGACAGTTCGGGATTTTTCAATTTAAAAGACGCAGGTGGCTCGACGTTGAACAAGGTCCCTCGGTACAGGATTTCAAATACCTCTTGGCCCCAAATGCGGATTGCATCATTGCCTTCCCGGTACCATCTGTACAATAAGACGAAAGGGTTCACGTACAATTCTGACTTGCAAAAAGAGTACGACAAGCAGACGTACTACTCGATGGCGCTGACGTATTTTTCGAGCTACACTGGGGCGGGCTACACCGCGGATGTGTCTTTGAAGCAGGAACAGTTTGACGATGAAATTGGGACCCTGAAGAGGAATATGTGGATCGACAGCAATACCAGAGCAGTCGAAATTGTTACGAACGTGTACAACCCGAGCACGGATTATTTTGCTGTGATAACAGCTCTGGTGGAGTTCCCGGCCAGTGGCAGTGTTCGAGCGTCAAGGTCCATCAAAGTAGTACGACTGCAGGATGATTGGCGCTTAACCGACCAGGCCAGGTCAGCCATGGAATTGGGCTTGATTGGTCTCGTTGGGTTCATTTTCTTGGACTTGGCACATTTGTGGTTTTTGGAAGTAAGTCTTCCCGCAGATGAGTACGATCTGGCCGTGAGAGATTTATACGACACGGACGCACGACGACGAAAAGAACGCCGTGAGCGTCGTATGATGAAAACCAAAAGGAACACTGTCGAAGAAGTGACCGCCTCAATCCCCGTGCGCTTGAAACGGGCGTTCAAGGTACTGCTCACGCCGTGGCGCATCATGGATCTAGTGATCATATCCTTCTTTCTTACCCAAAGAATCATTCGGAACGGTTATTTGACGTTCAACAGCAACACATTAAACCCTGGTGTCTTTGACGGCTCCGAGTATACGGACTTTACCCAGGAAGTTATCCAATTTAAATTGAGCATCAACATTGATTGTGTTTTGGTCTTTCTGGCGACGCTGAAAGTGTTTAAATACTTCAGCTACAACCCGAACATTTCCATGGTCTGGATTGTGCTGCAGCGCGCTACGGTGACCTTTATCCATTCGTTTTACGTGTTTTTTGTGTACTTGTCCGTCTTCACGTTTGCTGGGTATATCATTTTTGGGACCAAAGACGAGAAATTCATGGCGTACGATGTGGCCTACAACCAAGTGCTGTCCATGTTGGCGGGGAACTTTAACTACGGCAACATGGCCGAGTCAAGCCCTTGGCTTGCACCGATGTACTACGTCGCGGTGTGCACGTTCGGGTATTTGTTTCTAAAGAATGTGTTCATAGCAATTATCAACGACGAATACTACCGGATGGCAGCCGACGTGCGGGAAAACGGTTACTACTGGATCAGGAGCGAAGCTGACTTTTTGATCGACGAACAGCGCAAGAAGCAAGAGGAGCTGAAGAAATTCAGTGCAAGGGGAGGCAATTTTGGGGGGTCTTCCGCTGTGCTATTGAACGACAACAGGGTCGGATGATCGAATGATGCGCCGATGCAAGGGTGCATGATGTGTTATCATGCCTCTCCGATACAAATGTATCGCGTGCATTCTGTATTTCATATACAAATGTATCGCCTGCATTCTGTATTTCATTATTGTTATTTAAGTAATTAAATTTAGCTTCCTCAAAATTTTAATTACTTAAATAACAGCCAATTTTCTTGTTTTTGATTAGTTAGTTTGTCTTTCTGGGTAAGAGATGGAAGGTGCGACTTTCTGCGCATCAAGATCTAGAGGTGCCACCTCGCCGCACTGACTTCGTTTTCCAGCCGCTGTAAATTCCTGTATGAAACAACGATGGATCTGGGCGCACCCACTCTTTCGTCTTTGGGTCTTGATACAATGATATGGAAGACGTCTTCCGTTTTAACCTCCCTGTTTCCGGATTAGCCGACTGATACTTCCGTTTGTTCTCCTCTTCCTTCCCCGTCAAAAAAACTCCCAAGAACAGGAGCGGCAATCCCACCAACAGTATCGACTTTGGGCGACTGACGGTTTCAAAAATGTGGAGGTTGCGGGCTGTTTTTCGACCTTGTTCCCTCACTATTTTCTGATTTTCTCGCTCTAGGGGATTGTATCTTAAGTCAACCCGGTGGGGTGTTGCTACGGTGGCGTTACGTGTGGAGTCGTAGAGATTTTTGGTAGACAAATCTTTTAATACGTCGTACGCGTCCTGAACCTCCTTGAATCTGTCGGCTGCATCGCCCACCTTCGACACATCTGGGTGAACTCTTTTTGCAAGCTTCCTGTAACCAGACTGAATTTCTTCCTTTGATGCACTACTATCTAACCCTAAAATTTTGTAATAATCTTTCGAAAAGTCGACATTTTTCTTCATGTTCCTGCAGGTTTTATTTCATTCCAGGCAAACCGTGATCCCCGTTCGTTTTCAGAAACAGGCTACAACCGGTCCTCTAAAAACTTGCGTCTGGTTCAACCGGGCACACGGTGTCGGCAGGAATCTGTGAAAAGACGCACAGAATTGTTAAGTTGTTTGCAACAGTGCAACCAATGTTTATATATGTGCGATACTCACTTCAATAATGTAAAGAGTTTTGGTGACGAACCTTCTTCGTTCGAAGAACAACAACAACAACAAAAACAAAAACAAAAAAATCATCATCATCAATAATCATCAAAATTCCATAGTAGTCGTTATAATAATAAATTCCGATAACAACAGCAGGCGCACACAATTACGATCGTCGAATTGAATAATACTTTGAGAAAAATCATCAACAACAAGGAGGGAGAAGGGCACAGTTGCACAGTTGCGATCATTTTGTTTTGAGAGCAATTTATAGACGACTACATAGACTATGGCTACACATTATCAATATCACAAGAGAGACGAAACATTGCGATGCAAGTATCATCTACGTATGGCGCGGAAATTACCGTAAAAGTGTTATATTATATACTGATTTTTAAAAAAAATTATATAGTATGTGTTTTAAAACTCTCATTTTATATCAATTACTAGTTCAGTTTCAGTTTCTAAATATTTTAAATTTCCCCTTCAATAAGCTCAATAACAGAACCAATCGTCCCAAGAATAGAGAAACAAAGACCGCCCCAAAGCAGACCATAGCAGCACAGTCCGTACAACAGCGGCGATAGTTTCAGGTTTTCGCATGCCATGTAACCCGGGAGAACTAAGCCGAGTACGCCTAGGCAAGGGTACCCAATTAATGCCATGAAAGTTCCGAAGTCCTTGAGAAAAATACCACAGACCGTCGTAAAGGTGACAAGAAGGAAACGCACCATGTAAAAAGACGTGGAGGACTCCACCTTGCTCGTGAGATTGGAAATGCTGCGGTCTATTGTCTGTGCCAAAGGAAACATTTGAAATGGGAACGTGCACCTGTCATGGTTTAATAAAATGGATCACATGTTAGAAACATATGGTTGTGTGTCGAAAGAGAGAGAAGCGCGAAAAAACTTACAGAATGTACAAAACCAGGGCGATCCTAGAGCCAGTCCCGTTGACGCTGTTCACTGGAATGTCCTTTGTGATTACCGACTTGGTGGAAACCCCAAACGATAGTGCTCCAAATATTCCAAACAAAGCGTACAGGACGAGAACAGACACAATAGCTATGTTCAACACACTTGGAAAATGCTCCGGCTCCCTCATCGAGGCCATCAGTGCTGGGATCACGGTGATGCTCTCCATTGCAAACGTGGCAATACCAACGGTGACAATCATCCCCCCCATCTCCAGAGGGGGCATATCATTCGGAAATGTAGGGTTGTTGAATCCGTAATTCAATACAAAAATAATCCCGACAAACAAAAGCACCAACCCCATCATCGCTGCCCACAGGAGGCTCTTTAAATTCTTCACGAAAGACAACGAGAGTACAAACGGGTACACGGACAAGACGATGACCCACCGAGGAACGGACACGGAGTACAGGCTCCCGGTCAAATTGTTCGTGATGAAAATCACGTACGCAATACAGACGCCAAGTTGACCGACGACGATCGCCCACCAAGCACTCCGCCTTGCCCAAACACCGCCTGCAAGCTGTGCAATATCCGTGTACTCCAGATATTTCCGTTTGCTGTACTCCTTATGCTTCGCTGCCACCGCTCTCATTTCTAGCCCAACCTGAATGCACATATGCATACCAAACCCAGTTGCCAATGAGACAGTAAAGCAAGCAATCAGCCCGCCAAGCCAACCCGATTTCCGAAAAGCATAAGGAAATCCCAAAATCCCGGCACCTAATGAACACTTGAGGGTATTTAAAACCGCTTCTGGGAAGCTAACATCGCTTTCCAAGGAGTGACCGTGCGCGGCGGCACCCCCATCGCTGGTTTCACCGGACGACCGGACGAGGGGTTCAGTCTCGATAGCTGCTGCTTCTTCAGACATAATCTCCACACTTATTATCAAAAGTGAGATTATGGCATACAAAAATCTTAAGTCACTTGCGTGAGCACATGGAGCATTCCGATATAGATCATACTTTATATGAACATAAGAACTTAACGTACATAATAATAGACGGCTATACGTATATATTTTTTTCCAACTCTATATTGATGCCAATAAATTTATTATTTACTATGTAGGAAGTGCTGGAGAGGTTGGAGGAGAAGAGGGAAGAGGATGGATGCTTCATTTTATTACCTGGTACGAAATGCAAGTCAATACTATCTTTATATATTAAAGAATCCCAACGATCAAGTTGTGGATGATATCACAGAATACGTCGACTACTTACAGTGAACCATAGATATCAAGGAATGACCTCTACTCAGAAATGAAGCAATGAGAGAGAAGGACATCATGGTCCAAGAACAGTGAGAGTCGATTCAACAAAACCGTTCTCGTTGTCGTGGAAAACACGGAGAAAGGTTTGTAGAGTAATTTAATAAGTACATTACGAGGATCTTTATTATTATTACGTCGTTCTTCTACTACGAGTAGATAGAGAGAAGAAAAGAAAAAGAAAAAGAAAAAAAAAAAAAAGAAAAAGAAAAAGAAAAAGAAAAAGAAAAGAAGGGAAAATTTTTACGAGGAGAAGAAGAGGAGATAATAGTAGAAGGACAATAAAATATAAATTATGGTGATCACTGAGTGGACTGAGGATCATTCATCTCAAAAAGGATTACGATCGTCCAGATTCCCCTTCCTTTCTTAACTTCGTATTATACTTTTATCCGTACTTCGTATTATTATGTACAATAATACTGGTGGTGCCCTACGACGGTGGTGGTTGTCAGCGCAACATCAAAAAAGCAGCAGCAGAGGAGGAGGAGTACGAGGAGTAAGTAATAAATAATTATTTATTATTATATATTATACGTAGTAACTATATAATTAGACACTCTAATAATTATTATTATTATTATTACTTTCTTCAAAGAAGAAGAAATATGTGTTGAACAAAAATAATAATACGTGAAATAAATAAAAACAGAATTCATGGATGAGGAAAGTAAACGGTGTAAATTTGGAGGTACTTTGATCACATTTTTTTGTTCCGTTTAGGCTAGCGTATAGAAATCATTTCCCTTAATAATAATAGATATGAGTACAGTCCAAGTTCCAGACGTTCGCGTCACTGTAGGCACTTACGAAGGTTGGCTTTATGGTTGGGAGCACGACAACGGGGCGAAAGGAAACGTAGAGGAACCCGGAGCAGGCTCAGAGGTTCATTCAAGCGCGTTGTCTAATTTTATGCCAAAGTCAGGTCCCCGCTTGGATGACGGTGGCATGTCTCTCGTGTTTGCTTTGGAAGCCCACGTCGGTGTCGTGCGTTGCGCCACTTTGATGGAAGCAAAAGGGGGGGATTTGTTGGCAACTGGCGGCGAAGACGAGTCCATACGAATTTACAACTTGAAGAAACGGCGGGAGGTAGGAGAGCTTGTGCAGCATACGGGCGGGATAACTTCGCTGAAATTTGTCGGAAAAAAGCACCTGCTGAGTGCTAGTGAAGACAAAAGCCTGCGAATATGGAGGGTAAGTGACTGGGCTTGCGTCCACGTGCTAGGGGGGCACAAAGCTGGAATAACCTCACTGGCGGTGCATCCCAGCGGCAGACTGGCGTTGAGCGGGTCCAAAGACAAGACTATGAGGCTGTGGAACCTATTGGAAGGAAGGTGTGCGTATATTTCTCGATTCAAAGAGGTCCCTGAAAATATTGTATGGTCTCCTTCTGGAGGGTCTTACGCCGTCCTTTTTCGCTCCAAAATATTAGTCTACCGAACAGGAGACGGCGAGATCACTGCAAAGAGAGAGTGCAAAGGTCGCATCCAAGACGTGCTTTTTCTGTCGGAAGAGCAAATAGTATATTCAAGCGTATTCGGGGTGCTGTCGGTGTGGCTGCATACCGAGGAAAATGACGAGAAGAATGTTGTTGACCTTTCCATAGGCGTGAGCGAGCGCATTCGGACCTTACAGAAGTTAGACAACAGCAGTACAGTGGTCTCTGCGACCACCAACGGCCTCGTCCACGTGTGGGATATACCGCATGACGTGTCCGAAAGCACGAAGCCGTTAGCGTGCTTGGAAAAGATTGTAGCCACGGGGTCTCGAATAACGTGCATTACTGCGGCGCTACGCAAAAGTCCGCAAACCAAGGAGACAGATTCGGCACCACCAAAACGACAGGAGAGCAATGCGGTAACGCCAGATGAAAAGCACAAGAAGAAGAAGAAAAAGAAGAAGAAAAGGAAGAGCAGCGCGGCAGAAGGAGACGTCGGCCACGACGGCAAGAAAGTGAAAAGGTGAAGAAGTTGTGTGGAGAGGTGAAAGAGACAAGTATTTCTACACCACCACACTCTAGTAATCTTACATCATATCATGTAAAGCATACTATATAAATTTGTTTTTCATATATCAATGTAAACTTACACTCGGTACCACTACTGATTAATATATATAATTTAATAATTTTGAAAGTTTCGTACGAGTAGCATAAACTTTTTTTCATTTATCATACTTCTTTTTTATCTGATTTATTCCTTTCCGTCAAAATCATCGGGTATATCCCATACAGACATTCCTGTTTCCCTGTTATAGAAAAATACAGTACCTGAACTATCTGTTTTCTTCTTCCACTTTGCCTTCTTTTTGACAGGTTTTTTGTCGTCATCTGAATCGTACTCATCCTTCGCCTTCCGTTCGGCCCGAATGCGCTCTCTTTCCTCTTCTTCGGGACTCTTTATTCCCTCAAAGTTTGCTGCTAATTTTGCTTGAACCTTTTTCTTCGCCTTTTCCGCAGCTTCCGCAGCTTTTTTAGCTGCAATATCCGCAGCGATAGCAGCTTTCTCCAGCATCTTTTCTTTAAACGTCTTTTCTGGTTCATCCTTTCCATCCTTTTTCCACTGTGGTGGCCACAACTGGCTGGCGCGAGCCTTAAAATTCGTTCTTATTGTCAGTGTGAAAGGGCCTTCATCACCACCCTTGTAAACAGAACACAAAATTGTATAGGTAGCGCAGGCAGAACGATCAGCAAAAGGAGTCCAAACCAAAGCGCTGGCGCTTTATGTTGACTCATGTTGGCGTGTCACTCTAATATCGAATCCTTTCGTACCAATCTCTACAATTTCCAAATTCTTCTAGAAGGAAATTGTAGCGTACGATTCTGTTCTCCTTGACAAGATCAATTGTATTAAAAATTGGATACATTTTAGTTGGTTAGTTTTAACCACCCACATTCTACTCCTTCATACCTTACACTGCCAAATAAAATAATACCGAACAACAGTTGTTTTTGCGTCTTGTTGTTCTTGTTGTTCTTCGATATTGAAATAGCATTGAATAATATATATGCCGTTATTTTTTTATACGCACAACATCGCGATATCTCGATTCACTCATAAAAATATATCTGAAATACCAGTCCTCGTATTACATTAAAAGTATACAAACACAACTAATTAGACCAAGGAGGATGGTGGTATTAATATATAGTAATAAATAATAACCAACGACTATGAAGTAGAAAAAACAGGAAACAGGAAACAGGAAGCCATCGAAAGAAAACAGACGACTGAGTAGAATATATAGGCAATAATAATATAATTATATTTATATAAACAGTATTCTAATTTAGACCGTTAAATATTTTTTATCAAATTACTTCTTCGTATTCTCCACTCTCCACTCCACCAAGTTCCTGCTAGATAGTGTACATTTTACTGTATCGATTTCGTATTAATCGTCTATTTATTACCTATCATTGTTTGTACTACTGAATCATCTTGGTATTTCTTCTTTTTTGAGCACAGTGCACAGTCCATCGACTATTATATTACATTATACCGGTACGTACCTGGTACTCAACGAGG
>JACKZZ010016585.1_pt1 | contig 14154 bp, 10 predicted proteins | sample 8027871 | NCBI WGS metagenome assembly JACKZZ01 (sample SAMN15724774, study PRJNA655200) | protist metagenome | isolation source: fluorescence activated cell sorting (FACS) single amplified genomes of... | place: USA: West Boothbay Harbor, Gulf of Maine | collected 2000-07-19
GAGAGTATGTTGATAGAACACTACTGCCTTCATCAGTACATTGATAATGATATTGTCTTTAAACTCTTCATGTCCCAATTCATTTAGCAGTTCCTGTGCCTTTGACATCACCTCTGCCATCGATGCTAAGTCAGTGTACTTCAGCTCTTGTAGCTTTTTGATGGTCACTATTATCCTGGCTTCCTTAGTGGTCATGGCTAGTTCACCCTTGTTAAACACTGACATTACCATCCAGAACATAAGCAGACCATTTCTAGTCCGTATTGTCATTTCCCACCTTTCACCAAATTGTAGCCTGAGACTAGCTACTGCAGAGGCTTCCATCAGTGTTTCTATGTGGCTAGCCAGTCTGCCATTTTCTGTCTTCAGTTCTGTCAGGGTGGTATTCTGGTATTTAGTGATTGCTTCTATCTTCTTGCTCATATCTGTTGGTAGCTCGGTGAACGTACGCTGTGTACTCTCTTTGCTTTTCGAATCAGAAGTCTCATCTTTCACAGTTATAGTCGCTGCCATGATTTTCTTGAGGAGTCTCTCTTGCACTTCAAGCTGTTCGATTGCCTTTGCATCTGCAATTTCAACTAACATCAAATCAAACTTCTCCTTCATCACTGTTACAAGAGTATCCATGGTACTGGATTCAATTCTTGTTCCTTCTATCGCCTCCAACAGGTTGCGTAGTTCTTCACCTTGCTTAGCACCTGGTTCTGAAGTCTTTCTGAGGACGCTTGAGACCCACTCATCGATTTGAGTGGTGTCACTTTTCAGTTTCTCTTCCATATTTTTGTTGATCTCGGTTTTCACACTCATCCTCCTGGTGTGGCTTCTCTGCTTGCTTATACAGTCTCTTTAATAAATAAATGACAAACACAAACCGACAACACTTGGCAATAAACCCAAAAGTCTCCTTTCTGTAGAAGTGCTTTGTAGATGTGCGTGTGTTGAGACTCACTAGAACTGTCTAGTGTGTGTAGTTTGTTTGTAATATTCAATTTCTTTACAGGCTTAAGAGGCTGTTCAAGCTGCTATGTAATTGTGTGATAATAAAGGGGGATGCTTTGTTGGACGTGAGTCATGCCATTGATTTGCCGTCAGAACCATGAATATGTGTTGAGTGTTGTCAACCAATGCCAGCTGTTCTCCTAATGTAGTAAACTGGGGAAAGTGGGAAAGTTACACTGCTAACAAGTACTACAGTAACGTATAGTGTGTGTGTGCATGCATGCGTTTTAAGCAATCAACAAAGGGTTAACAAAAAACTACCAAAATAAGTTCCAGGGGTTGGTAAAATTATATTAAAAAGTTGTATGAATAGAAATGTAACAACCCTTGGGTTTATCTTTTCCGTCGTTTTTCTTTGTTTCGAATTCTCTTCCTTTTATCTGTTTTAGAAATGGGGCGTTTATACCTCACTCCGCAAGAAGGCAGCAACGTACACGCCACTTCAATACCACCACCGCCAGCAGCAGCAATATAACTGAATTCGGGTCCAGAGTCGAGTCCATCCACGCTATTATCACTGTAATCGTCACTGGAACAGCTCGCATCTACCAGTTTTGCATTACATTCCTCAAAATCACTTTGATTTGTAATAATAGTGCTGTTTTTGTCGGCCGCAATTTTGAGGCTTACAAATATCCGAAATAACCGCAATATTTCAGTGGTAGCAGGCTTGAGCTCATCACTCAAGAAATGAATTGCCCATGCCACTGCTTCTGCAGTGGATACAAAGTTAGTTGCAGGCTCCCTCCTGAGTCCAGAAGTATGGTACACAGAAGCAGTTATTATATCACTGGGTGGTAGACGTATATGGCTACATTTGGAAGGATGTAGAAAGGTATTCCGTGCCAACATATGCTGCACAGTGACCCACGACCCATCCAGCACAAGCAATACTTTCAATGCAGTGCTACCAATCGAACCAGTTTGGGTCTTAGCTTCTATTGACGTTTTTGAGCAAACTAAATCTGATATGGGCATCGAAGCCTCACTGGGATACAGTAAGGCTGCATCAGTCGATAAATTGTAGGCCGTCAGATCGATATCCACTTGAAAGCTCCCTGCAGCACAGAGCACAACTTCAACATTATTTAACAACAACGACAATATAGGAATGCTTGAAAGAACTTTCTTTGAAGGTTTGCGCTCGGCATGGTCTTGAATAACTATAACTTTTAAATCCGAACTGAATTTGTGCAACGGCAGATGTGTGCACAAGCAACGTGTGGTACAGAACAGACAACGGGGACAGCAAGTATCAATGGATAGGGCCATCACAAACAACTGACAAACACTGAAGAAATGTCAGACTTGTGTGGAGTGAAAGCAAATGCTCAAATTGATCACTGAAACGGTTAGTTCAGAATCGGAACATTGGTGCGTAAATCGAGTTGATTTCGCATCATTGGTGCCATGCACTAAAACTACGATGAGAATTACAGTATAATAAATTGGGTTGGAGCGCGTTGCGTTCCTAGTGGGCGGAAAATCTAAATGCCGTAAAGCTTTGCGTGTGTGTCTCGCCTAATAACGGTTTGCGGCGCCTATCCTGCGCAACACTGGCAACACGAATTAAGTTTGCTAGTGTTGCGGTGTTATGTCGCTAATTTTTTGTGTGGAGAGGAAACACACAACAAGGTCATTCACCGAAAAGGAATGGAAATTACGTTTTTTTCTCGTAATCCTATGGGCCCATTTTTGAGTCGATCTTGGAGCGGAGCAGGAAAGATGACTATCTTCGATCATACTGTCAACACACTGGCCACAGGCGAAAAGTTCGCTCTATCACAATTGAAGCAGCCTGCAAACAAATTATTTTTGGTTGTAAATTTGGCGTCTAAATGAGGAGCAACGAACGCCGAGTATTCTCAATTGCAGAAAATGCACGAGACATACTCGGTTTTAGGGCTTCAGATTCTTGGATTCCCTTGCAATAACTTTGGAGGCCAGGAGCCTGGTTCGTCCGCTGAAATCACGGCCTTCAAAGACTCGAAAGGCGCTACATTCCAGATTTTCGAAAAGTTGGAGTGTGATAATGCCACCAAAACGCATCCTCTATTCAAAGAACTCATGGATAAAACCGGTGGAGGAACATTGGGCTGGAATTTCCATAAATTCCTTTGTGACAGTGCGGGCCAGCCCATACAGCGATTCGGCCCGCGAGAGCGACCAAATGACTTCGAGGATATCATTGCAATGAAACTCAAAGAGTAGCTCGCTAGCTCTAGCTAAGAAAGAAGTGGTGCGGCGAGATGTATCAGTCTTGTAGAGATCAGGGTTGGTGGTTATATTAATTAACTGCATGCGGTTCGGAATGACGAACAAGGCTACCATGAGGAACTTATGTTACTCTTGTCTTGTTCTGAAATGAATCCTTCTCCTTCGAGCTCCAAGTTTAGCTAAGCCAAACCAATCATAAAACCAATAACCAACAACATACGGGCACATCAAAATATAGTACTTCGAAGTACTTCGAAGTATTTCAATTAATTACGAAGTAAGGAGCAGAAGTAAACATACTTTGAAGTACTTCGGAAGTAGTTAAATTGAATCAATATATCTTTAATAAAATTAAAATAATAAGTTAATTAGCTCTGGTGAAAGTGGCGAAAAAGACAAAGACGGTGTTGTGTAGTTAGTAGTAACGTAACAAATCTAACTAAACGTTGTTATCATCATTTCAAACAGCGGCTGCCTGGGCCTGCCCCTCCTCCCCTTCAGTCGGCGGGATGGGGGGCATTACAGCGGCAGCAGCAGCAGCATCAGCATCAGCATCAGCATCAGCCGGAGCAGCAGCTGCGGCCAATAAAGGCAGATCAGGCGAAGGAATATCCACCGCGTACTCCTCCCATGTACCACCACAGAAGAGAGGCACACACTTCGCCTCCATCTGCTCCTCCAAGGTGGACATAAAATAGCTACCCACTACCTTAACCTTGTCGATGGTTTTCTGCGCCAGGAAGACCTTGATCATGGCGAATACACTAGTGAAGACCCATGGTGCGTTGATTACAAAGTACTTCTTGAGAATCTCCGGGTAGTTATCACTCGCGTATGACATAATGGTGCTGGCGACCTTACGGTTCTTGCCGGCAAAGTCCATTAAAGATAGACCAGCGCAGTTACGGACTACACAGATCTTATCGAGTACTCCGTAAGGCTCCTCGTCCGCTCCCTCTTCCGCATCGCCTCCCCCCTGCGCCTTCCTCTGCTCTAAAATAGCCTGCTCCTTATCGTCACTCATCTTCTCCAGATGGATCGCTATATACTCCAACGCGTAAATGCGGAAGCGAATGTACATCTCCGGTGAGATACCATGCTCCTCTGCCCATAGCTCTGCAGGAATTACACCCTCTGCAGATATATAGCAACCCTCTTTATCCAAGATCTTGGGATTCAACACCATCATAGGATTCACCTCCATAATCTTCTTGCCATTGGGCCATTTATAAGGATTATCCAATTTCTTAGTCACAATGTCCTCCCGAATCTCATCTACATTTTCAGCAATACGCCAAGCAAGATATTTCTCTACCATCTCGACTACCTTATCAATCTTGCAATCGTGCCCACGAATAAACCGTATGAGCTTGCGATCTCCAACCACCTCCGGATACTGAGGACGATCTGTCAACTTTGCACCCAAACGTTCACGAACTTGAGCTAAACACTCATACTCCTCTTTCGACCAGCGTGACATTGTCAACCTCCTTCAAAGTGGAAAAAGAGAAAAGGATATTGATGAGTGACAGTCGGAGTCATGCATAAAGCAATTTTGAAAAAAATATGAGTAGCTCTGTCCCTCCCTCTCGATAAAAGTGAATCGTATTACATTTTCTGGTCTGTTTTGGCTTATCAGTATAAATTGAGTCTTTAAAACAATGTCTAAACTTAACAGGTAGGTTATGATGCAACAATCATGCCATTTTCTATTACATATAATTAGTGTATCTCTTATAGATTGCACTTTGTTATGTTGTCTTTTGAGCAAATTGAATAATTGCAATTCTCTCTCTTCCCAAAGTCTTTGACCTACATTCCCTCTTTGAAAATAGATATGATATACTAACTCTCTCCTCATTCTTTCTCTCAATTCAATTCATACATCTTTTTTGTTTATTATCAATAACAGAGAATTATTACAGACATCCGTCGAGGAGATCCTCAAGTTTGCCGCGGGTGACAAGTGCACTCACAACAGCGAGGAGAAGCAGGGTAAGAAGAGAAACTTCACCGAGACCATCGAGCTACAGATCACTCTTAAGAACTACGATGCCCAGAGAGATAAGCGTTTCTCCGGCTCCTTCAAGCTCCCTGTCGCCCCTAAGCCTAAGTTCAAGGTGTGTATTCTCGGTAACGCCAAGCATTGCGAGAAGGCTGAGCAGATCGGTGTCGACAAGAAGACTATTGATGACCTCAAGAAGTTCAACAAGAACAAGAAGTTGATCAAGAAATTCGCCAAGGAGTACGACTCCTTCCTCGCTTCCGGCACCCTTATCAAGCAGATTCCCAGAATCCTCGGCCCTGGTCTTACCAAGGCTGGTAAGTTCCCCGCTCTACTTGATGACAATGACAATCTTCAGGAGAAGATTGACGTTACCCAGGCCACTATTAAGTTCCAGATGAAGAAGGTGCTATGCATGTCCCTTGCTGTCGCCAACGTTACCATGACCCCCGACGAGATCGCACTCAACGTACAGCTCGCCACCAACTTCCTTGTATCTCTCCTCAAGAAGCAGTGGCAAAATATTAAGAAACTATACATTAAGAGTACGATGGGTCCTGCTTACCAGATTTTCTTTTAGATATTTTTGCTAAGTTATAATCGTTCCTTTTATAAAAGATAAATTTCCCCCTATTTTGTGTTTTATTCGGGGTTAATCCTTGTTTATTGTTTGATTCATCAAAGAACGGCTAAAAAAATGTACTCTTTTACTCTAGTGTTAATAGTAGCTGATAATCGTAACTTTTTTCTACGGTACACATCAAAATTCGGTCATGTTGTTTCTATTTGTGGGGTTTCTTGTATCTAAATCTAATAAATGGAATAATAAGCTACTTCGTACATCTTGTTTTTGTTTCGTATATATAGTTTTTGTATGGTATCTGAGGGTATCTTTACAAGCGCCTGAAGAATATAAAAGCATAGCAAATGTTCAAAATCCAGTAAGAGCTCGCTTTGAATAAACACAGATCCATGAAAATGCGCTGTGTTATGGTTTTGTTTCGTGTTTTTAATCGATATCTTCCACCACCATCCCCTCTCTTCTTGAAGGCGAGCGGCTTCGGATCTCCTCAATGGCAATGGCTTTAGCAATGTTTGCTTTTATGATTGCTTGATTGAAGATATTTGCATTAGCAGGGACATCAGCAATTATGAAGCGCTGCTCAGAAAAATTCTGCTTCAAGATTTTTTTTGTGTTCGCTGCCACTGGCACATCACCCAATGGTGTGATTTTTGTGCGGGGCAATCTAGCAGTAGTAGTAGGCTTGAAATATTTGCCCCTTCCAACTAAACCTCTCTGGCATTTTACATTCTTAGCCGTCATAGAATTGAAGGCAATATTACGTGAAGGCTTTCCGCCACTTCTGGTCGTTCTGGTACTCATTGAATTTGAGAAAAGGATTATAAATCTATATAAATGCAATATTGATATTATGTTAATAGCAGTTTTTTGTGAGTTGATGAAGTAATGGAAAATAGAGTTAGTAATGTGAGTTGAAGGTACGTTGTGACAAAATTGATAAAATAGACTTAAGTTAAATACATAAAATTCACTACGAGGGAATAAATCGACAATATATGGAATGGATTGTAGGTGAATAATTATCAATGCAGTTTATTTACCTGATATGATTATGTTTTTCGCTGTCGAAATATAATCTTGCATCGATCAAGAATTGAGAATTTGCCACTCATATTTTGATAATTCACAAAATATGAGTGGATAACTGAACCCAATATTATTTCTGATGTAAACTCGATCTTGTGCTGGATAGTGAATGATACAGTCCATTTAAAAGGAATAGCATGGCTGGAATTCCGATTAGAGGCATCAGTTTTGAGCTACTGTGCTTATCTAGTTGTCCTAGCACATCTTCCATCGGCTTCAAGCCCTCTCGAGGGACTGTGTTGCATCCTGGAGGCATTTTTGAATGGGACTTCGACGTGATTGATACCCCTGCTGCCGAGCACCCAAAGAAGCTAGTAATGGACAATCAAGAGCGCCTGCGCGACCGCTCCACGAAGAAGAGGGGCGACGGCCAAGTGACCGCAGACATATCAGAAGCGACTCCTACTCGCTCTCTGACCGGGGCTGAGACCAAGGCTGATACTTATGCTGATCGTGATGCTGGGGCTGAGGCTGAGGCTAATGCTGAGGCTTATGGACAGGATTTAGATCCATTGCGCTCTCCTTCCATGGTGGCCAGGAGCATGCAGTTGCTGGACGCTATCGAGCGGGGCGAGCTGGTTGAAGGGGACGGAGATGTCGTCGTAGCCGCTTCTCCCATTCAGATGAAAGAAAGAGAGCTATTATGCCCCCCACCTCCACCTCTACCCCCATATTCGGATGGGTTAGACCTAGACCTAGACCGAGGAGATAGCGGGGGGTCTTGGTGTGGGTGCGGGGATGGGCTGTCGTACATCTTGGATCTGGCTGCTCTCCAGACCACTGCACTGGATGTGGCCGCATCTGCACTGGCACTCACCTCCTGCCAGGAGCAGGGACATGGTCAGGAGCAGGGTCAGGGCCACGGTCAGGGCCAGGGCCAGGGTCAACGGGCTACATATGAGGAGGATCTGGATGCTCTCTTTCGTGACACCTTCGGCGAGGATATGGCGGTTGGGGCGGCTGGAGACGAGGGTGAGGCCTCTCGATTCCTCACCGAGGCAGAAAGCGTGAGCTCGTTCAAATCAATGAAACTAGCCCCTGTCCCTGTCCCTGTCCCTACCCTCACCCCCTCTGTCCCTGCCTCGACAACTGCTCAAGCCACTCCACAAGGCATTGGGAGCACCCAACTAGACTCACTAAGCATTGATGAGTTGCTGGTGCTGCCTTTACTGCCATCTGACCAGCCTTCCACTTCCTCCTCCTCGTCATCCTCATCATTGTTATCTTGGGCGAGTATGGAGCTCCTGGATGAAGCAGAGTTCGAGCTCATTCGCCCTCGTCTCGCCCTTGCCTTCCCTTTTGAGCTCGATGGGTTCCAGAAGCAAGCTATAATGCGGCTCGAGCGCCGCGAGTGCGTCTTTGTCGCGGCCCATACATCAGCAGGTAAAACAGTAGTGGCAGAATATGCCATAGCCTTGGCTAGCTCGCACAAGGCGCGTTGTGTTTACACCAGCCCAATCAAGGCACTCTCAAACCAGAAGTTCCGCGACTTCAAGGACAAGTTTGATGATGTTGGTCTCGTTACTGGTGATGTGTCTGTGAACCCTGAGGCCTCCTGTCTCATCATGACTACGGAGATCTTGCGCAGTATGCTCTATCGCGGTGCTGACGCAGTTCGGGACATTGAGTACGTCATATTCGATGAAGTGCATTATGTGAACGATGCAGAGCGTGGGGTTGTCTGGGAGGAGGTTATTATTATGCTCCCTGAACGAGTGAACTTGATCTTTCTCAGCGCCACAACACCTAACACACTCGAGTTCAGTGACTGGATTGGCCGCACGAAGAAGCGGAAGGTATACATAGCTAGTACGAATATGCGCCCTGTGCCTTTACAGCACTATCTATTCACTCACGAGGAAGTGTACAAGCTGCGTCAGGGTGATGGTCATTTCGATGCGGGGTCGTTTGCAGCTGCCGTGCGTCACGAAAAGGACAAATCGAAGAGGAAGGAGATGACGTCAGAGAACAAGCAGGCTCAGAATAGCCGTGCTAGTGAGAAGGCCTTCATCGCTGCACAGAGACAGGGTAAGAGTGTGAGTGAAGCTACCCTAGCGGCACAGAAAAAGGCTGGAGTCTCCCACTCACGTGGTCATAGCGCCGGGGCTGGGGCTGGGGGTGGAAAGCCCAGTGGCGAGATTGGCGGTAGTCGTGCACAATGGGTGTCTCTTCTGAAGATCCTTCGAGCGGGCGGGCGCAGTGCGGCGGGTGGTCTTGGGGGGATTGATTTCGGTACGGGCTTCAGCGGCAGTCTCATGAGCGATAAAGCAAAGGTAGAAAAGGCCCGCATGGAGAAGTATGAGACCCTCCCACTGGAGTTCCGACAGGCTGTTACTAAGCGCGAGTATGAACAGACTCAAGTACGCGGCGACGAGGGTGAGATGGAGAGTGACGGTGGTGGGTTGTTGCCCGTCATAATATTCAACTTCAGCCGCAGAATGGTCGAGAAAATTGCAGACTTTCTGCGGAGCCAAGACTTACTTAATGCGCGCGAGAAGGGAGAGGGGGGGGGTGTTTTTGCAGCTGCTCTTCGACGCCTGAATCCCGTGGATGCTAAGCTCCCACAGATCCGCCGTCTACAGGAGATGCTTCTGCGAGGGGTGGGCACCCACCACAGCGGCATGCTACCCATTCTGAAGGAGACAGTGGAGCTACTCTTCGCCAAGGGATGCGTGAAGGTGCTAGTTGCCACAGAAACATTCGCTATGGGTGTAAATATGCCCGCTCGTAGTGTGGTGTTTAACGGGTACCGCAAGCACGACGGCACCGCCTTTCGAGACATCACCCCAGGTGAGTACACACAGATGGCTGGTCGTGCTGGTAGGCGTGGTCTCGATGCTTCAGGTACTGTGGTATTAGCAGCATGGGGAGATGTGCCTCCCGAACACGAGCTGAAACGTCTACTTACAGGCACAGCAACGCGTCTGAAGTCCCAGTTCCGTGTAACATACAACATGATCCTTAACTTGCTGCGCATGAACGACCTTACGGCTGAACAGATGATGCAGCGATCGTTCTCGGAGTTCAAGACCCAACGCGCAGTGACTGGCACTGACCTAATGCCCAAGCTCAGAAGATGCGAAGCCGCTTTGAGCGCGACCCGCGATCATTATGTGCGGGTCGCGCGGGAACTTATCGGTGAGGAGGGACCCTCGATGCTTGTGGATTACCGCGACTCACTCCTCCACGCCAAGGACCTTCAGCTACAACAGACTGTTTATTTGAGAGAGAGAGGTCGACCGGCTGACGTGTTGACTGTCTTCGGTCCTGGTCGTCATGTGCAGCTGTTGTGTGACGACCTCCCTTGCCCCTGTCGTGCTGTATTTCTGTCCGACATCGACGATACATTTATGCCCAATGGAGTTGGGACTGGGACTGGGACTGGGACTGGGACTGGTGCTGGTGCTGGACAGGGACAAGGTCAAGGCGAGGTTGCCGCCATTGCTAGGGCACGTTTTCTAGAGGCCTGGGCAGTGATTTGGTTACCATCCGGTTTCGCTCCGCCCGTTCCCACCCCCACTGCCACTACCACTGCCACTACCACTGCCACTGCCACTGCCACTGCCACTGCCGCATCTTCTGTTAACAGCCGTTCCGAGCTCTTTGGACCTCGTGGGGGTGCTGGCGCTAGTGCTAGTGATGGTAAGAAAGGGAGCTGGGCTAATTGGAAGCCGAAAGCAGGCACGTTTCCTTCTCATGGCGGCGGCTTGGAAGCAGGGGTTAGTTACTGGTTGCGACGTGTTGCTGTGGCCGATATAATATTCGTATCTTCCACGAAAGTTCCTATCCCCACCGCCGCACTGGCGTCACTCTCACTCCCTGAAGACAGACGCGATGCGGAGGGCGCCGCGTTAGGTCCATTGGTAGCCTCGCTCGTGGCCGAGTCAGATACGTTCTCTCCATTAGACTTGGGGCGTACCCTTAGAATCACAGATTTCGACTTTGTCCGTCGCAGTCATTTGATACAGCAGATGTGGTCTCGCAGTAGTGGGTCCGGCCTGCACGACGACCCTCGACTAGTCTCCAAGGGAGTGTTCTCTTCAGCCCATAAGGAGGCTCGTCTGGCTCGTAAAGTGGAATATATACGGCACTATGTATCATCTGCGAACCTCGCCCACTTCCCCGCCTTCCAAAGGCGATTGGCTGTGCTTCGCCATCTTGGGTATGTGGATGGCGACACGGACAAGGAACAGGGCCGAGACCAGGGTCGCGGCGCAGGTGAAGACAATGTGGCCAGCCTGAAGGGGCGCGTGGCTTGCGAGATCAACACATGTGATGAGCTATTGTGCGCAGAAATCATATTATCCAACTTGTTAGAGCCATTGAACCCGCCTGAGGCTGCCGCTGTACTATCCGCGCTAGTCTTCGACGAGAAAACATTCGCGCGAGATGGGGAGGGGGGGGGTGAGATGAAACTGACATCTCGCATGGAGGCTGCGAAGGAGCAAGTGACGGAGATCGCCGCATCTCTACTTAGCGTTCAGGAGAGTTTCGGGGTTATCCCAGCAAATGACCGCATTGAAGCCCGGCTTAGCTTCAATTTCGGTCTTGCAGCCGTGGTGTACGAATGGGCACGTGGAACACCCTTCCGCGACATCGCCGCTATGACGAGTGTGCAAGAGGGTTCCATAGTGCGGTACATCACTCGGCTAGACGAACTGTGTCGAGATGTACGCAACGCCGCTAGGACTATAGGTAACCCGTCGCTGTACCGAAAGATGGAGGCCTCGTCCCTCTGCCTGCGTAGGGATATCATCTTCGCCGCCTCTCTGTACATTTAAAGTGGAAATACTACTGTCACTCAAATTCAATTCGGTATCACGACTACTTGAGGAAGCTGTGCGGAGAGTTGAAACAGGGAATACCTAGCACCCAACAGAGTTAGGGTCGGCGGGAGTAGAGGAAGAGGAGGTGAGTTCGTAATTATCTTTTTATACCGATCTTTTATAAATCACTTACTTCGAAGTGTGTTTATTCTTGTGCTTTGATTTTTTATACCGATGGGGAGAAAATGGCATTTCTAATAAGTCTATGTGATGATAATATACCAATCTGGAATGTTGGGAGTAATTAACCCGAGTTTGCGTGTCGGTTTCTCTTTGACGAGGCATTTATCTGATGGACTTCTAGGCCGGTTCCAACCACCCCACAATGCTTTCTCTGAAATTCCCCTGTACTTCCTTCCTCCTTGCCTAACCCCAACTAACCCCTCTTCTAGATACACATTACCGCACTTCTTAATCGTAAGGGGCACACAAGCGAACCAATGACCGATTAATTAAACATGGAAAGATTATATTTTTTTTTCTTTTTAATTAATAGTTTCAAAGTTAAATAGATGATGAAGATGGAAATAAAATTACTTCTTTTTTTGGAAAAAATAGCTCTTATGACAGCCCAGATCAATAAATCGAAACATCTTTTCATTCCTACTTTACATACATAATGTGGAAGATATACATTATAATTATGAAATTCTTATATTTATTTTTACTTAATTGGTATTAGATTTCATGAATGACAATTTTATCCTTCTCGGCAAAAAGCAAATATAATGCATTTGTAGCCAAAGAAAAGTGGTTAAGCTGACGTTAAAGATGATCAATTGGCCTCTTATATTAGTTTAATTGAACACGAATCGTTATTATAAGATATATTTAAGCAAAAAGTATGTAATCTCTTTATTTTTATTATTTTTCATTTTAGACTTAGTTGAATGATATTCAGATGAGGAAGTGAAATAGATTTATTTGTATATTATCGTGCGAAAAAGTAAAATAAATGCTGACCCTCTGAATAATGGGAAATCAAGGAGGCACACCCATCTCGTCTAGCTTGCGACCTTCGTTCTTTTTCAGATATCTCCTGAGCGCTTTCGCTGCCTTGACAGTGCTGCCTAATTTTGTGCAATATCTATTAAAGATATCCAACACCTTCGCTTCGAAACCCTCAACTTCTACCATCCGCTTCGTGAAAGACGTCGAATGGAAAATCCCACAAAACACGTCCTTCCCCAATTTCTCAATCCACCGCTCCGCCACTGAACGAAAATCAGAGTTTTCGAGTCTAGAGCCTATACCGAAGATACATGTTACAAACTTGTCCTTGCCGAGGCGACCATACCACTCGTCCAGGCGATCAATAAATGCGTCATCATGTAGCCTAGAAGCCACGCTGTCGCACATGAAAGTTACAAACTTGTCCTTGCCGAGGCGACCATACCACTCGTCCAGGCGTTGAAGTAACTGAAGCTGGTCAATGACAGGATTTCTAGATCCAAGTGAAGAGCCATGGGAAGAGGGCATAGGGACAGGAGAGCGGCCAGGAGGATGGGGAAGAGTGGCCTTCACGCCTACAACTTCAGTCCCAGAGATGAAGATGTCATCTTTGCTTGTGTCAGTTTTAGATTTTTTAGTGGCAGTAGTAGCAGTAGAACTTGTGGAAGTCTGCGTTTGAGAACCAGTTTGATCATGATCGTCCATAAAATGAACAGCACTAGCAAACTTTTTTTTCGGACCACCACCATCTTCATCAGCCGTCTTAGCTACTTTAGCAGGAGGAGGTTTAGAACTTGTATTCCCCAAATTGGACATCCCCTCCTCTCCCTCCTTCTCCTTTCTCTTCTTGCCACCGCCGCGGAGACGGAGCACCAAGTGGAGAGTGGACTCCTTTTGGATATTGTAATCAGAAAGAGTGCGGCCATCCTCAAGCTGCTTACCAGCAAAGATCAAGCGCTGTTGATGGGGGGGAATGCCCTCCTTGTCCTGAATCTTAGCCTTCACGTTGTCGATGGTATCAGAAGCCTCCACATCAAGAGTAATGGTCTTGCCAGTCAAAGTCTTGACGAAGATCTGCCGAGTCTTGTCACCATTGAAATTTAAATTCTGTCGTTCAGGCTCAGGGGCAATGGCTTGCTTGTAAGGCTCAACAGCACGAGGACCATCGAAAGTATCCTCATCATCACCTAACCCTAACCCTAACCCTAACCTAATCCCACCAAGTTTAGAAGCGAGCATCCTTTGAAAAGTTCTGTCCTTGACGTTTGAATTTTAAAGAATTTTGATTCATCCCTCGAGGCGCGACCCTCGCCAGGAATTTCTTAACCTTATTATTTCTGTCTGCTCGTGAGAGGGAGAGAGAAGAGAGGAGAATGTCTAATATTGGGAAAGCATGAGTACTTTAGGGTCTAAAGACCACCCAAGTGATAATGATTCGATTTTCACAGAGGAGAATGAATTAGTACCCAATTTTGTACAAAGGGGGT
>JACKZZ010003230.1_pt1 | contig 14153 bp, 11 predicted proteins | sample 8027871 | NCBI WGS metagenome assembly JACKZZ01 (sample SAMN15724774, study PRJNA655200) | protist metagenome | isolation source: fluorescence activated cell sorting (FACS) single amplified genomes of... | place: USA: West Boothbay Harbor, Gulf of Maine | collected 2000-07-19
CAAGGTCCAGTAACAATGGATCAGACTAAAGAGGAAAGAGAAGCAAAAACACCTAAGCAATATCTAGGTAATGTTAAAGTTGTTTGGACTAATGGAACTTTCCCTGATAAAATACCATACGAAGCTAATGGTCAAGCACCACAGCCGGCAAAACAAGCACAAGTTGAACCAGATCTACCATTTTAATTAAATTAAATGCAAGTCGAACAAACAGAGATCAATGGTTTTCAAATTGAGAACTTTAATCAGCACGGCTTAGAAGCAGGTAAAACGCAGGGGATTTGTCCCCTGTGTTCGTCTTCTAGGAAACCTGAGAATAAGAAAGCTAAATGTGCTTCTTATGATTGGGAGCGTGGTCTCGGTACTTGCCATAACTGTGATAGCAGTTTTCAATTACACACATACAAACGCAAAGGTAAAGCTGAACGTGACTATGTTATGCCTGAAATTAAAAAGGTTGATCTTGTAGTTGATAAAACGTTAGAATGGTTTAAGACTAGAGGAATATCTAAGGATACACTAGATGAGTTAAAAGTTAGTGTTGGTAAAGAATATATGCCTCAAACCGGCAAAGCCGAGAATACTATACAGTTTAATTATTATGTAGGTGGACAACTTACTAATGTTAAATACAGAGATGGTAGAAAAAACTTTAAGCTTTATAAAGGAGCTGAAAAAGTATTTTATAACATAGACAATATTGTAGGCCATAATTACTGCGTTATAGTTGAAGGTGAGATGGATGTCTTAGCTTTGCATGAAGCAGGAATTACAAATGCGATATCAGTTCCAAACGGAGCTACATTAAATACAAACAATCTAGACTATCTAGATAACTGTATTGATTATTTTGATGATAAGGATAAGATAATTATTGCAGTTGATTCAGACGCACCTGGACAAGCTCTACAGACTGAGCTGATACGTAGGCTTGGAGCTGAGACTTGTTATATAACTACATTTGATGATTGCAAAGACGCTAATGAGTACTTAGTTAAACACTCAGCTAAAGAGTTATTGTCACGTGTTACAAATGCAAAACCTGTACCGTTAGAAAACGTTACAACATTTAGAGATATAGAAGATGAAATTACAGACTTTGTTAGAAATGGTTTTAAGCGTGGTCACACTATTGGCCTTGATAACTTTGATAGTATTTTTAGCACATATACTAAACAGTTTATCACAGTTACAGGAATCCCTAGCTCTGGTAAGTCAGATTTTGTAGATCAAATGGTTGTAGGTTATAATAAAGAGTATGAATGGAAGACAGCGTTTGCTTCACCTGAAAATGCTCCTACATATTTACATGCACACAAGTTAATGCGTAAAGTATGGGGTGATATGCCTGACAAAGGAGATATTGGTGGAGATAAATGGAATCAAGTAGCTGAACATGTTAATGATAACTTTTTCTTTATTGATATGGAACGTTACACTCTTGAGTCTGTATTACGTAAAGGAGCTGAGCTTGTTAAACGTAAAGGAATTAAATGTCTTGTTATTGATCCATTTAATAAGGTTAGAGACGTTGACTGTACAACAGAGGACGTTAACCGTTACACGATGGAATATCTAACTAAGATTGAAACCTTTGCTAAGAAATATGATGTGCTAGTATTTATAGTAGCTCATCCAACTAAAATGTATAAAACACAAGATGGTAAGATTGAAGAACCGACTATGTATAATATTAAAGGTGGCGGCGAATGGTACGATGCTAGCTATCATGGTCTTCTTGTACATCGTGATTATGAGCTTAAGACAACTAAAGTTAAAGTTCTTAAATGTAAATTTCAGAACCTTGGCGAAAACGGCGCGGAAGCGCACTTTACATGGGAACCACGCTCAGGATGCTTCATACCGGAAATAAAACCAGAACTAGAAGAAAAAATGCCATGGGAATAAAATATATAATAGCAGTGTTATTGCTTACCAGTTGTAATGTAAGTTCTAAAGTATTAGAAAAATACAACAATGATAACTTTAATTACGTAGGTAGAACAGTAACATATGAAGATGAAGTTGTAGCTAAATTAAAAGCTATTGAATTATCATACGACGGAGGCGAATTAATATACGAAGCCACGTTTGAATTAATGAACAGCAAATACAACCCTTATGCTATTAATGTTATTAAAATAGCTAGAATGCATCCTAAAATGAAAGACTGGGATATAGAGGTTGAACTTAAATATTAATGATACCTAAAAAGGTTGATTGGAAACCACCTTTATGGGATAAGTCAAACACCGAAGCATACCAATGGTGTATAAAACATGGTATTAAAATATACTCCGTGCCTTGCGGTAAAGGTTTTGGAAACAAAACTTGTTGGATAGAGGTAAATGTAAACGGAAGAAAAAAGTTAAGTCCAGGAACTTATGGTCCAACAGAATTATGGCCTAAAGTTATGGAACTATATAAATTTTATTATGATAAAAACATTCGCAAATAAATTTAGAAACGCTAATGAAGCTTTTCAGTATTGGTACCAATGTATAGAGCATTATGGTACAGACTATGCTGGAACTAAAGCTTTATTTAATATAGGTTTTGAAATGGAAAGACCAGACGAAGTTGACATTAAAGAATCATGGCGTAATTGGAAAAAAGATTATGCATCAGCTGAGTTTCAATGGTACATGTCAGGTCAACCATACATTCAAAAGCTAGGAGACATATATGGTAAAGTACCTGCTATATGGAAACGTATGGCTAACGATCAAGGCTTTGTTAACTCTAATTACGGTTATCAATGGGACAGGCAAAATCAATTAGAAAATGTTATTAGTATGCTAAGACGTAACCCTGACACTAGACAAGCTGCAATATCTATATTTGACGGTAAAGAAAGACAGTTATATAATAATGATACTCCTTGCACTTATGCGATACAGTTTACAGTTGTAAATAATAAACTGAATATGTGTGTTACGATGCGATCCAATGATCTTTGGTACGGTTTCTGTAATGATCAATATTGTTTTGCAAGACTGCAACAAATAGTCTCAGATGAGACAGATTATGAACTAGGATCTTACTTCCATTTTGCACATAACCTACATTTGTATGAAAAAGACTTAGGAAAGTTTTTATCGCAAAAGCCTGATAATCTGATGCAAAGAAAAGCAGACATATATGGATAAAGAAATAACATATTATTTATACCACATCCCGGGTAAAAAGATTGGTGTAACACGTAATCTTATAGATAGAGTTACAACACAACAGGGATATACCCTAGACGAAATAGAAGTTCTAGATCAAAGCACAGATATCGATTATATATCAAGCCGCGAGTTAGAACTTCAAAAGTCTTACGGCTATCGAGTCGACCTTAAACCTTATAAACAATTATTTAAAATGAAAGTAAACGCAACCGAACAAACCTCAACATTTCCTGTGCCTTTAAACAAACTAAAAGGTAGACTTATGGATTCATTAGGATTAACATGGGAAACAATCCATGGTAAGTTTGAAGTAACTAAAGAAACAATAGACTGGATAATGAAAAATGCTACAACATCCATGTTTAATAAGAATAGATCTTATATATATAATAAAGCTTTTTATGAAGCCTTCTTAAATGAAGCTAAAAACGAAGCTCAATTATTTTATGATCAACTAAAAGATAGACCAGCTAAACAAAACGGTCATGCTTGGGTTGAGTCTGATAGGTTTCAATTAATAAGAGATTGGGCTGGATCAAGAGGCTTATATAGTAAAGGTGATACTAAAACTCAATTCTGTAAGTTAATGGAAGAAGCAGGTGAGCTTGGTAGAGCTATACTAAAAGATGATGAAGCTGAATTTGTAGATGCTGTAGGTGATATGGTTGTGGTATTAACAAACCTAGCTCATTTAAGAGGAGTATCTATTGAACACTGTATTGATTCAGCATATAAAGTTATATCAAACAGAAAAGGTAAAATGGTTAACGGTACATTTGTAAAAGATGAGTGATTATCAACAAACAATGACAGCTATAATAGCCATACAAATCGTAGGCTTTTTAATAATATTTATATGGACAAAAACAGATGACAGAAAAGACAATTAAATTCAGAGACCCAGTAGTTGAAACAGTAGTAGATAAGTTTGTAGGTAGATCCGACGTAGGCTTTAAAAAATATGGTCAAACACTAGATAAAGAACGTAAGACTGGAGTTAAAGATCTAGCAGGGTATTTAAACGATGTTCAAGAAGAACTAATGGATGCAATATTATATATTCAGGCAGCTAAAGATGAGTTGGCTGAAGCTAAAGACCAGGTCTATGGCGATAGTATTAACGGTTTACCATACTATGTCTCGGATATTGCGTCGTAAGAAGCGTGGTCCGGTTAGAGCTAAGAAAAAAGTTGTAGATGGTATAGAATTTAAGTCAGGACTTGAAGCATATATGTATAAAGCTTTGAAAGAAGCAGGTATACAGGCAGAGTACGAAGGGGTAAAGTATGAACTTACCCCTTCATTTGACTTTAATAATAATAGTTATGAGCGACAAGGAAATGGAAAGGGCGAGTACAAAAATCGCGGAGGCAAGAAAATACTTAAAATCTCTTATACACCTGATTTTACAGGAACAGGGTTCATCATTGAGTGTAAAGGAAGGGCAAACGAATCTTTTCCTATACGTTGGAAACTATTTAAGAAATATGTCAGCGAACGACTTAATAGCGTTACTTTATATAAACCACAAAACCAAAAAGAATGCGACGAAACCGTGAGCCTAATACTTGGGAAAAGAAAGACCTAGCAAGACGTAAATACGCAGAAAGAAAACTACAACAGTTTATTAACTGGAGTATAGAAAGTAAAGGATATTTAAAATATAAAGACTTAATAGAGTATAGTAAAAAATATGATATACGTAATTGATAACTTTCTACAAGATAATATTTTAGATAAGTTAAATATATACTTAAATGACTTTAAAGAAGTAGACGCAGGTAATAAAAAATTTTGGGTAATGGATACTCCGCAGGATTTTAATTTGTGGATATGTGATAAGTTATCGAAAATTGAAAACAAAAAAATAAATAATATACTATCTTTTTTTAGAATAGCAACAGATCAACTAGACACTGATTGGAGAATACATTGTGACTCTATAATAAATGGAGACTTACCAAGTAGAGCTATAGTCTTGTATATGTCTGATCCAGGTTTAGAAGAGTTAAACGGCACAGCGCTTTGGGAACATAAGAAATTAGGTTTTAATATGCCTTATTCTGAGTTGACTTCTAATAGCTTTGATAGTTTGCTTATAAACGACTCTAATGATTTGCAGAAATGGAGATTAAATACAGTAATAGGTTATAAGAAAAACAGATTAGTCTCTTATCCATCTAATTATTTTCATAGTAAATATCCTAACAAGTGTTGGAAAGAAGGAAGAAAAGTATTTGTAATGTTTTATAAATGAAAGAACAAAGTTTAATTGAAATGAAAAATAAGATTGAATCTTTAACTAGGGTTATTAAATACCTAATGGAAGAGGTTGAATACTTAAGAACAGTATCGTTTGGTACTTTAGAAACAATGAAGCATATGTCTGATTATGATAATGCTTTGGGTAAAGTAAAACAAAAAGTTAATAAAGATAAAAAAGATGGAGCTATCGAATCAGATACTAAGTGATATAACCGTTTATATGAAGTATGCTAAATACTTACCAAATGAAAACCGTAGAGAAACGTGGAACGAATTAGTTACACGTAATATGAATATGCATATTAAAAAATACCCTGAATTAAAAGAAGAAATAAAAGAAAAATATAAATTAGTTTATGAAAAAAAGATTCTACCATCTATGCGATCGTTACAATTTGGGGGTAAACCTATTGAGATTAGCCCTAATCGTGTATATAATTGCGCATACTTACCTATCGATCATGTGGATTCTTTCAATGAGGTAATGTTCTTATTACTTGGTGGTACCGGCGTTGGTTATTCTGTACAGGAACACCACGTTAAAAAGCTACCTATGATAAGTAAACCTTATGAAAAAAGAACTAGAAGATTTTTAATAGGTGACTCAATAGAAGGTTGGGCAGATGCTATTAAAGTATTAATGAAATCATATCTTGGTGACAAAAGAAGTTCACGTATAGAGTTTGACTACTCTGATATACGCCCTAAGGGTGCAATGTTAGTAACGTCTGGTGGTAAAGCGCCTGGACCTCAACCACTTAAAGAATGTATAGTAAAAATAACAGGAGTCTTAGATTCAAAACAGGAGACAGATATGCTCTCCACTATAGAAGTACACGATATAGTTTGCCATATTGCAGACGCCGTCTTAGCTGGTGGGATACGTCGAGCAGCTTTGATAAGTCTGTTCTCAGCGGACGACGAGGAGATGATCTCTTGCAAGTCTGGAAACTGGTGGGAAACAAACCCACAAAGAGGTAGAGCTAACAACTCTGCTGTTTTAATGAGACATAAGATAACTAAAGACTTTTTTATGGGCTTATGGAAGCGTGTAGAACTATCAGGTGCAGGAGAGCCTGGTATATATTTTAATAATGATAAAGACTGGGGTACAAACCCTTGTTGCGAGATAGCTTTACGACCTAATCAGTTTTGTAACTTATGTGAAGTAAACGCTAGTGACATAGAGTCACAGGATGATTTTAACAACAGGGTGAAAGCAGCTGCGTTCATAGGAACATTACAAGCTGGATATACAGACTTTCACTACTTAAGAGATGTATGGAAAGAAACAACAGAGAAAGACGCTCTAATAGGAGTATCGATGACGGGGATAGGATCTGGCACCGTGTTAGGGTACGACATGAAGAAAGCCGCTCAATTAGTAAAAAGAGAAAACGCAAGAGTCGCGAAAGTGATTGGAATTAATCCATCAGCTAGATGTACTACCGTGAAGCCTGCAGGGACAACATCTCTAGCATTAGGAACCTCATCTGGTATTCATGCATGGCATAACGATTATTATGTGCGTAGAATAAGAGTTGGTAAAAACGAAAGTATATATAAATACCTAGTTGAAAACCATCCATTACTAGTGGAAGATGAGTTTTTTAGACCTCATGATACTGCAGTAATTAGTATACCGCAAAAAGCACCTGAAGGTTCTATACTTAGAACTGAATCACCATTTCAATTACTTGAAAGAATAAAACAAGTAGCTACAGAATGGGTTGCGCCTGGTCATAGAAAAGGTAGTAACACTCATAATGTTTCTGCTACAGTTAGTTTAAAAACTGAAGAGTGGGAAACAGCCGGAGAGTGGATGTGGGACAACAGAAAATACTATAATGGTTTATCTGTATTACCTTATGACGGTGGAACATATACTCAAGCTCCTTTCGAGGATATTGATGAAGGAACTTATATAAATAAGTTACAGCATTTAACTGACATAAATTTAGAGAATGTTATCGAGACTGAAGACAACACTGACTTATCAGGTGAGCTTGCCTGTGCTGGTGGTGCTTGTGAAATTACTTAACCTTTAAAACTTAAACTATGTGTGAACTATGTGAAGGTCTTTGTCAAGGCTGTTAAATAACAAAAGGGTAATCACTTTCTAGCGGTTACCCTTTTTATCTTTTCTATAACTTCTTATTAAAACAGTTATGTAGCTACCTTGCAATCCAATTGCAAAAGCAATAGCACTTATATATAAATACATCACCCTACTATTACAGTGGGGTTTTTTTATTTCCACACATTAGTGTTAACTTTACACTAACAAAAAAGGGAGACCTTTCGATCTCCCCTTGGGTTACAGGAACTTTGGGTATGGTGCCCAGTTTTTTTTGTTCCTTATTTATCTCTTAGTACTTCCACCTCTAGACTTGTTTCTATTAGAGCTTCTAGTTGATCTTCCCTTAGTACTTTTCTTTTTGCTAGAAGTTTCCTCTGGATTTATCTGCCATGATGGCCAACCACTTATTAAAGCTATTTTTTGCCAGTACTCTGTTTCTTCAGACATTGCAGCTTCCATGTTTCTATACTTATAAAGAACTCTATCTAAAGGTATATTTGTAGTAGCACTTATAACTTTAGCACTTGCTTCATATGCTGGATTATCTATGCTAAATCCTTTCTTATATATTTCTTTTCTTTTCTTCTTGCTATCAAAATGCCAAGCAGCTTGTTTTAATTTAGAAATTTTAGAACTTATAGGTGGCGAGAACTGCATTAGCTTCCAAACAGAATCAACATACTCTGGTCTTGATCTTCCTGATCTTTCGTATATATCTAGCAAAAAGTTTTTAACAACAGAGACTGTCTGACCACCAACACCTAAACCTCTTAGTATACTATCTAACATTCCGTTTACAGTGTTTAAAACTTTCTTTTCTTCTTCATCTGACATATCGTCATCTCCAAAACCTACAGCAAATAAAGCTTGTTGCAAGCCATTGAATAAAGCATTTTGTACTACTCCATAATATATTATCTTACTAATATTAGCTTTAGCATCTCCTCTTCCATTAGCGAGATCTTGAAAAGCTCTTTTCTGTATACGAGCATATTGCATAGGTGTATTAGCAAACATTAAAACTAATCTTCCAAGTGGACTAGCTTGTTGTGAAGATATTCTACTAGGATCAGAAGACTGTTGAGATTCTTCAGCTATTTGTCTAAACTCTCTCATAGCTATTTCCTTAGCTTCTTTTTCTGATTTACCTTCTTTCAATAATTGATTTATTCTATTTCTATAAAATGTAGCACCACCAGAAGCTATAGCAAAGCTATCAGCAAACTGTGTAGGAGCATAACCTTTTTTAAGTATATAGTTTAAAACTCCTTTAGCTTTATTTTTACTAGTCTTAGCTGCTTCAGCGATTTCAGATTCATTTATATTAAGTCTTAAACCATTACGTCTATCTTGTAGATAATCAGAGTTCATTAACTCTTTAAAATCTTTCCAATACTGAGGTTGGTTAGCAAAAGCTTTACCAGCTTTATAAGGATTATTCACTCCAAAGTTTATAAAGTTAACGGCTGATATAGTTTGTAGCACAGCAGATCTCATGTTAAAAAACATTATTGCAGCATTAGAAGCATTAATGTAATCCATTATTCTATTAGTTAATCTATTGCCGCTAGTGGTTCTATTTTTACCAGAGTTCATTCTAGTTAAAATATTTTCTAAAGCCTCTCTATATTTAGGTCCGTATAAAGATTCTAACTTATTTAAGTTTTCTTTACTAAATATTATATCAGCATTTTGTTTCCACTCTTGTAAATACTTTTGCCTCTTGCTAGTGTTCAATCCTTGAATAAGGTCGGAAGTTATATTACCAACTAACCAATTAGCATCTGGACTGGGATATTGTTCTTTATTTATTTGCTGTAACTTGTTAGCGAACTCTTGAAGTGTTGGATTAGACTCTACTATTCCTGTAAGTTCTTTAACATCTCTTTTAGACAAACCAGGTATATCAACACCGTTTTTGTTCCATAAATAAACTCTCACTGCTTGTTCATTTGTAAACCCACTTTCAGTTTTCTTAGTAAGTTCTTTAGGAACATTTAAAGTTTTCTTCAATGCTTTAAAATCTTGCATCAATTGAAGTCTAGCTTTGGATAAATTATCCATAGCTCTAGCATAAGGGTCTAAAAGATTTTTCTTATAGAAAGCCATGTGCTTATCTCCTATTTCTCCTTTACCTAAAGTTTTATATATTAGTCCTAGAAAATCTTCAGCAGAAGGTGGTATCCAAAATTTAAATCTACCCTTGCTAGATCCTACAACTTGAGCTCTAGCTTCTGAGTATCTTTTCATAGATCCAACGCCTTCTGTTTGTTCTATAATGTTATTAAATTCTTCATTTATATCTTCAGAAAATTTAAGCTTTGCTTGTTGTACTTTTGATTTGACATCTATAACTTCTAAAGCATCTCTAACTGCTTGAACATTTTGATAAGCATCATCTGCAAAATAAAAATCATTATAACCATTTGCAGCTTTATCTATTATCCAATTTGCTTTAGCAGCGCCTGAAGAATTACCTAGTCCAACTATGTTTTCTTTTTTAAATTTTATACCTTGCGATTTTAAAAACTCATATATAGCTTGTTGAGCTTGTGGTGCTCTTGCTGTTAGCACAAATAAATCTTCATTACCTCTAGCCTCGTTTATTTTTTTAGCTATATTAAATAATGGTCCTTTAGCTCCTTTAGTTACTTTATTAAACTCTGAAAAATCAAAAACAACACCTTCATCTTTTAACTTAGAACCTTGCTCAGCAAATTCCTCAGCTGTTAAAACTCCCTCTGTACCGTCAGGCTTTGTATATAAAACATTACTTTTAGTTGTAGCTAACGTATCATCAAAGTCAAATACTCTAATCTTTTTTACAGGCGCGTTTAGTTTTCTAGCTTTAGATAAAGCAGCATCTATAGTAGCAGCTTTACTAAGTACATCTTCCATAGACATGTCATCTTCAACATTTAAAACTTCTGATGCTTTGAGCTCTACAACGTTATCATCAACAGCTTTCTTTTGTTCTTTTAATAACACACCCATTTGCTCAGCTAAAGTTTCAACTTCACCTATTTTAGTAAAAGCTTTTTGTCCGTTATTAGCGTAAAGATTATTACTTATTTTAGGATTATTCTTTAAAAATTTAGTTAATCTAAATATACCTTCTTTACTAGTTAAAGCTATTTTAGGACCGCCTTCAATACCTTTAGCATCGATAACATCCATTATATAAGTAGGTCCAAACAGTTGAGTATGTTCAATAAACATTTCATCTAACAAAGAATCAGTTAACTTGCCTTCTATTATAGCGTTGTGAATCTTAGCCATAGTATTAGCGTTAGCACCTAAGTGTTCTCCTTTGATAGTTAAATCTTTATAAGCTGAAAGACCTGTACCAAAAGCAGCTTGATATTGAGCTTCAATAGGATCAGCAAACTTATTTTCTTTTTGTGGTAAATGATATTCATACCTATCTTTAAAGTTTACTATTTCTTCAAAACTTTCTAACACTTCTAATCTTTCGTCAGGACTCATCTTCATCCAAGCATCTCCACTAGGTTTCTTTTTCCCTTCAACATATTGATTACCCTCTTGTAAATACATAAAGTCAAAACCACTTAAACCTCTAAAACCTTGAGCAATACCTGTTTGAACTTGTAGTATTTGAAATATATATTCAGAGTCTACGTCTCCATTTTTAAAAGCTGCGTCTATTTTTTTAGCTATATATTTAAACAAAGCTTTGTTAGCTCTATTAGCTTTATCAATTTTAGATTTGTTTTGTTCTAATAATTCTTTCTTTCTGTTTAAGTTTGTTGCTTGAAATATAGGTTTAATAATTTTTTGCAATTTTGTATTATCCTTATTCATTAGTATAACATCTTCAGGAGTTATACCTAACTTTTCTAAGTCTTCAGTAAATTGTATTTGTTTAATTTCCTGAACGTCTTTGTAATACATACCTTCAGTTCCGTCATTCTTTAATCCAGCTGGATCTAATATTCTATTTTTGTAACCTAAGAAATCTAAACCTATAGCTTTTAGTATTCTACTATCTATAGTTTTAGCTAATGATTTACTATTAGCGTTCATTCTATCTGTTACATCTTTGTTATAAACCTTAACACCTTTTTTACTTGATCTTAATACTGTACCTTTAGATTTTATTAAGTTATAAAGTTCAGGATTTAACTCTTGTATAGTTCCTAATACTTCGCCTTTAAAACCTTTACTAGCTGTATTTAAATCTGGATTTTCTTCATATAAAAATTCAGCAAGCTTCTGCACTTTTTCATCATACTGTTCTATTGCTTCTGCAAATTCTTTAGTGTAGTTACCATCAGCGTCTTGATAACCATGTTTTAGTACAATGCTATTAAGTTTATCTAACTCTTTTTGTAAGTTAGGTATTTCGTCTTTTTCTATAGTTATATCTCCTTCATCTAAAGAAAACTTAAAATCTAAACCTCTAGCTGTTTGATTTGTTATTTCATTTGTAACAGCTTCTATCTGTGCCTTTGTAACATTTCTATCAGATAAATTTTCTAACACATCTGCATCTTGTAAAGCTTGTTGAGTAGCATCAAAGCCTATTATCTCAGCAACTGACTCAGCTAGTGCTGTCTGTTTAGATGCGGGTCTACCTGTTTTAGGGTTTAAATGTAATGTCTCCCATTTTTTAGGATTAAAACTTGCTTTACCAAATAATGGATTACCAGCTTTAATATCTTTAACTTGAGCACCTATAGCTTGTGATTCACCGACAGTCATACGTCTCTGTGTACCATCTGGTTTCATTAAAGGTATTTTAAACTCTTTAAATCTTTTATTAATTTGACGTTGGGTTAATTTGTTATATATAGACGGTCCGTTATTATTTATAAAAGCCTTATAGCTATCTGATGTAGGTGTACCCATTAAATCCTTAATGTCACTAACAAATTGCTTAGTTCTAAATTCACTTTCTAAATAACCTACAATGTCGTTCGCACTTATTAAAACTCCTTTTGTTACTTTATCTTTAGCTTTATTATAAATGTTTTCTATAACTTGACCATACGTCTTACCTTTATTAGGTCCTTTTTTAACTACTTGCTGATTAGATTTTTCTAAAAGATCTTCATATTCTTTTATAGTTATTTCTCTGTCAGCTCTCATTTGATCTAACTCAGACTTACTAAATAACCCCATTGTTCTACGTAGACTTTCACTTTCATTTCTACCTTCTGGAACAGGTGATTTATAAGGACCAGTTTTTTCTTTAGCGTAACCTAAAACCTCAGCAGCTATTTCTATACTTCTGGTGTTTATACCTCCAACATTATTATTAACAAACATCCCAAGAGTTATAGCATCTCCTACTTTAAGTTTTGTATTAGGATCTGTTTTTCTTATTTTCTTAAGATCTTGTTCTCTTATTTTTTGTATAGACCCATCTGCTAGTTTCTCTGTATATTTTCTAGCTAAACCTAAAACTCCTCTATCGCTTAGCAATAACTCATCTATAAGGACATCTCTATTTTGTTTGAACTTAGCATTGGTTCTATATCTATTTGCTATTGAAGTAACTAGTGGTTTAAAAGATTGTATTAGCTGAGCTTCATTACTTACATTTTCTGTACCAACATCTTTTGCTATAACATTAGGATCTGCGGATGGCAGTTCTTCATCTATAATGTCAATGTCGTCCATGTAATCTTCATTAAACATGTCAGAGTCTTCATCTATTATATTATCAAAGTCTTCTTCTAATGAAGGTTTAGTTGTAGCTTTTTTGCTTTTACTAACTCTACTTGTTGGTTTTTTTAAACGCTTGTCTTGAATACCACCTAACTCTTCTCCCACATCTACACCTGTTTCGGACACTTGTTTCTGTGCTCTAGTAAATCTACCTTTACGCATAGACTTATTATAGTCTTTCATAAATTTATAAACATCTTCAGATGTTTCAAACTTAATCTTACCTAACGCAGAGTTTGGAGCTACTTGTTGGAATATTCTACGTATCATATCCTGAGCTCCTTCAAACCACTTTCTTTCAAACTTAATATCACCACTAGCTAAAGCTTCTGAAAACAAAGTTAATGTTTCTTCTGCCTTAACAGCTTTACCTAATTTTTTGTTCTGTTGGTATTGGTCTAATCTTTTTCTAAGATTACTATCTTTAAATGTATTAACATCTAAGTTACCTAGCTTTTGGTATATAGCATTTTCTAGTTTAAATACAGCTCTTGGGTTTTTAGATAATGTAGCATCTAGCACTTGGTGTAATACCTCATGCTGTGCAGTAGTCCATTTACCAGTTTTTCTTATTAAACCTTCATTTAATATTATAGTATTCTCACCCGTCTTAGGATCTTTACTAACATGTATACCTAATTTACCTTTTGCATTCTCACTGTTCTTCTTGCCTTTGCCACTAGGGTTTACTTGATTTAAATGGTTTTCAACTTCTTCTACACTTTGGGCTCTAATAATATTTGTATTTAAATTAGCACCTTCTGAAGCTTTAATAGCTAATCTTTGAGCGTTTTCTATTTTTTGTATAGTTTTTAATTGAGCATTAACATTGGCTAATTCTGTTTTTTGATCTTCAACAAATACGTCATCATTGTTTTTAATCTCTTCTTCAAGCTGTTTCTTTTTAAGAAGTAAATCTAAAGTTTCTTGTCTACCTTCTGGAC
>JACKZZ010000917.1_pt1 | contig 14143 bp, 7 predicted proteins | sample 8027871 | NCBI WGS metagenome assembly JACKZZ01 (sample SAMN15724774, study PRJNA655200) | protist metagenome | isolation source: fluorescence activated cell sorting (FACS) single amplified genomes of... | place: USA: West Boothbay Harbor, Gulf of Maine | collected 2000-07-19
TGCCTTATTCGAGTTACCTTCCCTAAAACTCAGTAATTAGTAGTTGTGTAGTAGGTATTTTCATAGTTCATTCTTCGAATAGAAATTTGATTCAAGAGAGAAGTAGGACTTGAAAGAAATAAGAAAGAAAAATGCCATTGGAATGTACAATGGTTTGTTTAGATAATAGCGAGTGGATGCGCAATGGGGATTACCCTCCCTCCACTCGCCTAGATGCGCAACAGGATGCCGTCACCTTATTGTGCTTACAGCGCACGAATGACCATCCGGAGAGTACAGTTGGAACCCTAAGTATGGCTGGAGAGACAACCCCTGGAGTAGAGCTTCTCGTCTCTCCTACAATAGACCAAGAGAAGATCCTAGCGTCATTCGCGCGATTGACATCAGGAGGTAAGAGTGACTTCATGACCTCGCTTCAAATTGCCCAGTTAGCAATCAAACACAGAGTAAACACCTCGGGCGGCAAGCGTATAATAATATTCATTGGCAGCCCCATTCAGGAGGACAATAAAGTACTTGTGAAGGCAGGAAAGGCTTTGAGGAAGGATCAGGTCGCTGTGGATGTGGTCCTGATGGGCGAATTGGAGGCTAATCAAGCTAAAATGGAAGAATTCATCAATGCGGTCAATAACGCAGACAACTCTCATTTACTATCTATCCCCAGCGGAGTATACCCCACGGATGCCCTACGTACAAGCCCTCTTATGAGTGGTGGTGGTGGTGGACATGGCATTGGAGGCAGTAACGACTTTGGTGGAGGTACTGCCGGCGGTCCCAGCTCTATGTTCGCGGAATTTGGTGGCATCGATCCCAATCTTGACCCTGATATGGCAATGGTTATGCGGGAAAGCATCCAAATGGAAGAGGCGAGGGCTAAAGCTGAGGCTGCTGCTGGTGGTGGTGGTGGTGGTGGTGGGGATGGGAGCAGCTCAAGTGTCCCTGCACCTGCACCTGCTGCTGCTGCTGCTGGAGACATGACGGACGATGAGGCCCTAGCCCTTGCCTCTAGACTATCGCTAGAAAGCCCACTAGATACTGCAGCCAACAACCGAACTAGTTATGATGACTTCGGGGTCCCAGATGAAGATGATGAAGATGAAGCCTTGCGCTTGGCTATTGCGATGTCCATGCAAGACGAGGAGAATGCAAGTGCTGCTCCGCCTACTGCTCCTGCTCCGGGGGGGGGGGGCTGGGGGGGCCGTAGATAGAGCACTTGGAATGGAGTTGTTCGCTGCCGAGGGCCTTGATTTGAGCGATCCATTGGTGGCTGCTGCCCTGGCGCAGCTGCCTCCTCCTGCACCTGCACCTGCCGGTTCTGACGAGCCAGAGAAGAAGAAGAAGAAGGAAGAAGAAAAGGACGGTAAAAAATAAATACTTCAGTACACATCACAAATAACTCTCTGAGTGAATGAAAAATGTATATGACTTCTAATCAATATTTATAGCTACAAAATAGGGTTTTATAAACATAAAATAACAAGCAAAACTATTCATAATTATCTCTCGTCATTCTATTTTTCGGTTTGTTCCAAATAATTATGAAGAGTACGAAGTAATAAACTCTAATCGGAAAATGAAAGAGAAAGAGATAAAATAATAATAGGGAAGTTTGATTTTATTACTTCTTTGTTTAAAAATATATACATGTACGTCTTATGTAAGTCACAATAGCGCTGACTTCCGCTTATTGTAATATTTTGGGAAATATAGTATCAATTACTCCAATACAGTAACTTTTAAATATTCGATTAGATTAGATTGCAGCATTGTAGCGACTCGAAACGATCCGGTAGGACTCAAATAGGAAGTAAGCGAGCTTACATGAGTGCCCATACTTCAACATCATCAATGGGGAACTTCACCGATCCAGCGAGGAGGTGCGCCGCCTCAACACCACCTACCTCCAATCCTGCCCCATAACACCCTTCTAAGTCCGATGAGCCTTCTCTTAAGCTGCTATCTATCACCAGGTCACCGTTACCAACCAGTAAGCGGTCAATGTCCGCATAGAAGGCATAGGAGTGAGATGAATCGGGCCCATCTAGTTCAGGAACGCGCTCGCCATGGTAAGGAATTTTAACGTCTAGAGTGAGCGAGAATAGAAAACTCGCAGGAGATCCGCACCAGCGCCCTGTAAGGACTAATGGGGCCGAAAGGTAGCAACCGAAAGTATATGATCCGGATTGTACCACCAGTACTACAGGCTTATTGAGCTTCGCGACAGAGGCATAGAGGGCATCAAGAGAGCGCCTTTGACTCGAACGGGTGGAGTATGCTAGCCTTGGCTTGGGTACTCCTGCAAGGAAGGGCAGGACGAAGTACAAGTGCTGCGCTTCGATATCATGTACTAGCTCACTCCCTTGGAATATAAACTCGTCCCGTATGTCCTTGATGCGGGTGCCTATTTGATCAATACGACGTCTGGATTGGTCAGATAGGGAGTAGTTCTTAGCGAGACGACGTGCGGTAGACTTTTGGTCCACTGGATCTGAATAACCAGCCTTCTTCATATGTTCCGCTTTAGTGTCTCGCAGCTCCTGGTTGATAGACATTTTAGACATTTGACGAGCTCTCTCGACAATAGGCGATAGAGGTTGCCCCACTCCAGCCCTTTGTTGTAAGAAGGGTGATGATGCCAACTTATTCGATGTCTCCTGTCTGCGGGCGTCGCCGACTGACATAGCCACCTCACGGCTTCGCCCGATGGCCAGTTCCTCCTCTTCTTCACGTGTCGCGGCCAAGGGCTGACCCATCATACCCTGTCCAATATCCCCATCCCTTGGATATACACCCCTACCATCACCACTACTAAGAACAGCACCTGCCCTTGCCTCCTCCTCCATTACGAGCTGCGCATTGAATGCAGACTCTAACTCTGGAGTCATACCGAAGTTAAAGCTGGCGCCACTCATAATGGTACCTCGCTTCTTACCATTTTCAACCTTATTAGCAAACTGCTGCTGTTGCGCTGTTGCAGGGTCATCCCTAGCAAAGAGAGCACTAGCACCTTGGCCTTGACGGGATGACCTGGAAACATTAGGAGGTGCCTCGTTCTGACTCTCGGGAGCAAGTTGGCCCTGGAAATTATTACCAAATAGAGCGCTCACCCGGGATTGTTTCTTACCTCCATGTCCTCCCAGTATGCCTTCTTTAGGATCCCCTGCCATAGCGCTGAGTCTATAAATAGATGCATTTCTATCACCAGCAGTACTATTTATATACTGAGCGCCTACGCCTAGAGGCCGGGTTATCGATAAAGGTAGAGGTAGCTTGGTATCACGCACAACGGATGAGATAGAAGCTGCAATACGCTCCATTGACATATCCATCCATGGCTGCACTGATGCAGGTACCCCATCCTCGTTTCGCAGCGAGGGCGGCGCAGTGTAAGCGTGTTTGGCTGAGGATGAAATTATGTAGGACTCCAGTGCACTGAGCTTACGGGCAAACGGCTGAGGTTCTGGGGCTTTTGGCACCTCAGGCACACTTTCAGCAGCAGGTGGGTCCCAGTTCGTCATAGTAGCTGCATTAGGATCGTTCATATCGCCAGCACCAGCACCAGCACCAGCACCAGCACCACCTATCTGAGTAGACCCAGCAGCAGCACCAGCAGCAGCACCAGACCCACCGGCCTCTGAACGCACTACTGAAGGTGCATTAGGCTTCTTCGATAGATACACTTTGATGTTAGGCTCCACTGTCACATCCGCATATAAGCTCTTCAACACAGATTGGATCTCCGATGGCTTCGCCTTAGAAACACCTAGGCGGTACGATAAGTGTGATTTATAGGTCTTCAGAAAGTCGACTACGTCAGTTGTGCCTACTGTACCCGAGTACACCTGGCCAACACCGGCAGTAGCTGCATCTGCGCTAGGTGAAATGACTGCCTTGGCGGCGGCGATGCGGTTGGCCAGAAAGTCTTCCATCCAACCAACATGCTCGGCTTGCCGTCGTAACTCCACTTCAATAGACAACACTTGTTCCAACTTCTCCTTGGTCTGGAGTTGTAACTGCTGCTGTGCAACTGCTGCAGCCTCCTGGATTGCCTTGTAACCCTTGGCATATGCGAGATTGATAGCCCTCACCTTCTCATCCATGTCTCCCAGTAAGCTATCAATACCGGCTTTTACCGCTTTCAGTGTGGGATCCACCTTCTTCGTTTCTAGCACACATTGATCGTAGGCTTGCCCTACTGGCATCATATGCTGACTTAGATTCCTTGTATCATTACCTTGAATCACAGCGAGGGTGGTCGGTTCACACATACTGCTTGCTGCAGCTGCACGATCTGCAACAGTAGGTATAGGTTTCACCTTTGAACCGACAGGGCAAATAGTGAACCTGACAACGTATCTCGGCATTACCCTATTCTTGTCCTTTACAATGAAACGATGGGAATACTTGGAAGCTGGACGGTTACCGAAGTTCGCAGCATCCCTGTACTCCATGAGAGAGAATTCGCCATCTTGGTTGGTGTCGAATGCCTTGTCTGAGACCCACACCGTGTCGTAGCCTGTGGGCACAGGCAGGCTGACCCGAGATTCATCTATTGCTCGACTATTACCCAGTACAACATCAGAATAAACGAAACTAAGTTCTTGGGAAGGGAAACTCCTGCCATTCGCAGCGAAAGAAGTGTTAGATTTGTCATAACCACCCTCATTAATGTTCATATTTCCTACCCAAAAATCCATTCCGGTAGCAGCAGAAAAGGTAAAACCATCCTTGGCCAGAACCTTAGCCATAGGCACAGGTATCTCACTGATGCTCTTCCAGGCTACAGTTCTCCTTGTACTGGGCCATCGTCGATCAAAATTGAGCTCAAGTTCACTATTCGTCACTTTCCAGACATCAAGCTTTGCTAACTCGTGGCGTTGACCAAGACTCAAGGTCACGTAGTATTCCATCATCTGGAACTCATCAGAGAACTTATCCAACCACGCACCTCCAGATCCCCCGACACTTGACATATCTTTTTCAACAATGGAGGCAGTAAGGCAACAAACTTCTCCGAGCAAAACTGGTGACTTTTTCGGTTCCATGGGGGGTTAATTAAACCGCGGCTGCAGGTGCACTTAGCACTTGCAGCCGCGACCCGTACTTTACGAAAACGATTTTTTACTTTTGTGGCATTATAGCGACGTGTGTTGTTTATTTGGGCCATTTGTTACTTTTGAAGTGGAGATGATGATTTTCTGATTTAGATTGTGAAATAAATATTGTTCTCATTCCTAAATTGATTCGATTTACGGGCTTTTGATATATCGAATACAATATGACTTCATCTATGAAGCTTAACTCCGACCCGAACCGAGCAATGCTGTTCAATTCGAACTCATTGCGTGATTTACTCGGTGGGTCGAATGGTCCAGGGCAAAAGAAGGCAAAGAAGAAGCGTGGTGGTGCTGGTGTAGGCACTCAAGGTGTTGGTGGTAAGATGGACCTAAATACCATGGCATCTACTGCTGATGAGTTAATTCAAGAGATATTAATGGAAGAGACTGGCCTTATGAACGCCAAGCGCCGCAAACCAGTGAATGGCATGAAGAAGAAGAAGAAGGTGAAAGGTGTTGCTCCCTATGAATCTCAATTATCTGCTTACGATAAAGCGAGACTATCTCGACTCGCAATGAATAATGTTCAGTCATTTTCCTCCTCTGTAGGCATCGCTGGAGATGATGTGTCCTTTATCGAGAATCACTACCGGCAGATTGATAGCATTACTCGTACGAATGAGCAACGCATCCGCGATGGCTTTGCCCAATTAGTTGGGGACGGAGTTGCCACTACTTACACTATGCTCCCAGAAGATGGTGATGTGTTATTAGCATTTGGCGGGATAGATATATCATCTGATGAGTATCAGGCCATTTTTGACAAGGCAATCGTCAATACCGCGGCCCCAGGTATGGAGATCGAGGGGGCTGAAACAGCAGCCGAAGCATCATCGGTACTCGACTTTGAGCTATGGCTAACCGGTGTGCTGGCCTTCCAACGACAAGCTCTTTTGACTGGCACACTCGCTATGAAGAGGGGTCGCAAGAAGCATACTTTCCTAGAAGATTCCCAAGTGACTAATTCCTCGGTGAGCATGATCAGTCCCTCTAAGGAGCCTGCTACTATGGCAAATACTACAATGACGCTATATCCTGATGAGCACAGCACCGAAGAGCGGCACGGTGCATCCAGGGGCGTATCGAGAGAAGCCAGAGACCTGTCAGGATTATCACACGCATCCACTCAGCTCCTAGCCACTAATATGCTCACAGAAGGTCCCTCAGTGGCATCCCTCGGCAGTCTTCGGCCTGCGGGTGCACTGGACGTGTCGGTAGTGCTTGGTGCTGCAACCCCTTCCTTCAGCGGGTTCGGTGGTGATGCGACTAACTCTACCCTAGCATTTCTAGGTATTGACCCGTCGATGATGAGTAGTACTGGTGGTGGAGGAGGGAAGAAGGGGAACAAAGGCAGCACGGGTCTTCCGCCGCTCTCACTGCGCTCTACCAGTACTATAAACAGAAGAGTGCAGTTGAAGGGACAAAAGCGGTCAGTAATGAAGGAGGGCGGGTACAACTCCTCCATGGGCCGTTCTACTCCACGCTGCTTGAAACAGGGCGAGGAGGGTAAGACTAGTATTGAGGAGTTGCGGAGAGAGCTCATGGTTGCCCGTGAAGGTCTTAAACACCTTGATGCTGCAGTAGAAGAGAATATCGCTTGGGTACATTCCAACTGCGAGACTATGACTACTACCGGCGGGTTCAGTCGTGGTGCCCGAGAGGCCATGCATAAGATTAGCACTGAGCGTCTGTTTAACTCGTTCGAGACCCACTTGAAGACAACCCTCATGTATGCCTTGTATCAATGGCACGATGCCATTCAGTACATGAAGCTTACTACACTAGCCCGATCATACTCCAGGTCTAAGGCGATAGAGATTATAACGAAGGTTGGTTATGATGCTTTATGTAGACAATTCTTCCGCGCTTGGACTCCATGGAAAGAGATGTATGAGACGAATCGACAATGGGAACAGACCGGGGCTGCAGTGGAGATCCAACGAGTCGGTCGAGGGATGCTCGGTCGCCTACGCGTACAAGATATTATGATCCATAAGAGCGCATTGCGTATTCAATGCATGGTTAGGAAGAGGCTTGCTCGTAAGAAAGTAGGACGTAGAAGAGATATGATTGAGCGGGCCAAGGCACTTGAAGAGAAGCGGCGCATGAAGAAAGAGAGCCAGGCAGAAGAGATTAGGCTGAGGTTCCGCGCGTCGCGTCGCATTCAAGCTGTCGTGCGTGGTCGGCAAGGCCGCAAGAAGTTTATTCGACACAAACAGAACAAGATGGCCGTAAGAATCCAGAAGGTTGCTCGTAGTAAGCAAGGCAGAGCGAGGTTTAATCGCATCAAGGCACAGAAGGAGGAGGAGAAGAGGACGGGTATCAAGGTACCGGAAGAACCCTTACCTGCTGCTGCTGTTGTGCAGGATAAGGAGGCACCCAAGAAGATAGGTGGTATGTTCGGCGGTTTGTTCAACAATGAGAAACCAACTACCCCAGGGGATAAACCTAAGAGTGGTGGTTCAGATAAACCAAAGAACTCTGGGTCTATGTTTGGTAGTTTGCTTGGCGGCGGGAAGGCTGAGAAGGAGAGCGAGTTACTGAAAGCGCGAAAAGAGGAGGAGGAGAGGATCAGGAGTGAAGCTGCTGCTGCTGCTGCTGCTGCTGCTGCTGAAGCTGCTAAAAAGGCTGAGGCTGAGGCTAAGATCAAGGCAGAGGCAGCAGCTGCAGAAGAGGCTGCTAAGAAAAAGAAAGAAGAGGAGGCAGCAAAGAAACCTGGAAAGAAGGAAAAGGCGAAACCTCTTACAGTCAAAGAGAAGAAGGAGAAAGCAGAGAAAGAGAAGAAAGCTAAAGCTGCTGCCGAAAAACGTGCAAAAGAGGAGGCAGAGGAAGCGGATAGCGTGGAAGGTGCCAGGATCAAGGCTGAGAGAGAGGCGAAGCTTCTTCCGATTAAGAATAAGGTGGTTACGCAAGTGCAATGTCTTGTCCGTCAGAAGCTGGCCCGTAAGAGGTTGCGAGAGAAGGTGGAAGAAGCAAGAGTAGCGCGAGCTACACTGCTGTCTAAGGGGGCAAAGTTTGCTCAACCTCGTGTTGGTATGGCTGAGAAGCAGGCAGAGAAGCAGGCAGCATATGAGAAGGCAGAGGCGGAGAAGGCTGAGAAAGCCCGCATTGTCGCAGAAGCTCTTGCAGAGGAGGCTAGATTGAAAGCGATTGCGGACGAAGAGGCTAGAGTTGCGGCAATAAAGAAGGCCGAAGAGGATGAAATTGCCCGTAAGATTGCATTGGAGCTGAAGCAGAAGGAGGAGCGAGCGAAGAAGCTCGAGCGTGTTAAGAAGGAGAAGGAGAGGAAGGAGAGAGAGGAGAAGGAGGCCCAAGAGAAGGAGATTCAGGACAAGAAAGATGCCGAAGCTGCTGCAAAAGAGGCAGCTAAAAAGGCGAAAGAGGAGCCTAAATCTCCGGTTGGTTCCAAACCCTCATCTCCTGCCGGCCAAGCCCCTTCTGCTGATGCTGCTACTACCGATGCTGCTGCTGCTGCTGCTACCTCTAGTCCAACTGAAAAGCGACCTAAGACACCTATGATGAAACTGAAGTCCTTATGGGGCTCTGTTACTGGTTCTCAAGGCGGCGATGATGGCTCTAAAGGACTTGATGGAACGTCTCCCTCAAGGCCAGGTTCTGCATCGAACCGCCCTGGGTCACCTCTTGATGCTGTTATGGGTTTCTTTGGCGGTCGACCGAAGAGTAAGGGTGGAGGAATGGGTCGCCTTCCTGTTGCACCCGAGGACCGTCCTGTTTACACTGATGAAGATAGGGCCGTTGCTGCTACCAAGATTGCATATGCTTTCCGTATGAGAAAGGCTCGTGTTACCGCGAAAAGGAAGAGGAAGAAGGCAATGGAAGCGCAACGAGTTGCTGGCCAGGTTGTCTGGTGGGCAGTGGTGACTATTCAGAAAATCGCGCGGGCCAAGCAAGGCAACCGCAGGTGGCATAACTGCAAGACTCAATTCCGTGAAGAGAAGGTTGCTCGTCGCGATGGCAGCGTGATCAAGATCCAGTCGATGGTGCGAAGGATTCACTCTACCCTGTACGTACGTGCGTTAATGGCAACTAGAGCTGAAGAGCGAAAAGAAGCGCAATGGGCAGCGTATAAGAAGGAGGAAGAAGAGAAGAAGGAACAGGCCCAGAGAGCAGCAGATCCCGAGTACCAGAACACGCGCCAATCGGAAGAAATCGAAGAGAAATTGAAAAAGCTTGATGCGATGGAGAAGGCTATGTCAGAGAATCAGACCAGAATGGAGAAGGCTGCTGCAGAAGCGGAGAAACGTGCAAAAGAAATGGAAGCTGCTCTGAAGGCTATGAACGACCGGGCCGCGCAAGAAGAAGCGGAGCGCGTGACCCGCAGAGAGCTGATGATGATGGCAGCTGGCAGTATACCCAATACCCAGCGCACTGATCAGCAGGCATCAACTGGTCCTGCTCCCAGCGCTCGTGTTCCAGAGAGCGCACGCCACTCTGCACCGCCGTCAGCACGATCAGCTCGTGGTGGTGCCGGTATACCTGCCGCCTGTCGCCGCATTGTCTATGATTCACGTGAGTGGTGTGAACTCTGGGACCCCGACGAGGAGGCGTACTATTGGTACTGCGAGTTAACCCAAGAGGCTCAGTGGGACAACCCATTGGGGGGGGATGGGGATGAGGTCGATCACGCTTACGGTGCTGGGAGTGGCTACCAAAGTGAGGGAGGAAAGACGGACTATTCTAGTGATGGTGGGTACCTTGGCTATGACTCTGGTACTGATAAGAGTGTAGGGGGCGGAGGAGCGGTGTGGCAGGAGTTCTGGGATGAGCAGGCTCAGGCTAAGTACTGGTATAATAGCCACACTGGGGAGGCATCGTGGACCCAACCCAGTGGCGGATCCGCTAAAAGTGGTGGGTCTGCTGCCCCTGCTGCTGCTGGGGGTGGAGGAGGGCAGGGATCGGCTCGTGCCCCAGGCAGTGCCAGGGACAATCCTAAGGATTGGGTTTCGTACGTGGACGAAGCCACTGGGCAGGAGTATTGGTACAACGCCAAGACAGGAGAGACCTCCTGGGCATAGTAAGCTTAGTTATAGCACCCTCAGTACCCTTACTACCCTTAGTTGACTGGCTCAGTAGGCTCAGTAGGTCTATGTTTAGTAGTAGAAGAATAGGGAGGTTCAAAATACAACAAAAAATAATTTTACATACATGTTTCTTTACTTGTAAATTTTAACTTTTACAGAGCTCGAAAGCAATACTAGGCGTCTCAATGGAATACCACACAGAGCTCGAAAGCAATACTAGGTGTCTCAATGGAATACCATGCAGAGCTCGAAAGCAATACTAGGTGTCAAATTAAAACTACTAAATTTGTTTGCTTTTTATGCATACTTTTTTTCTAAATTAATTTTAAAAATTGATCGATGAAGGAATAATCATTAATTTAATTTAAAACTACACACGACATCCTCCACCTCGCAACAAGATTCCTCTCTCTCTCTTTCTTTCTATCTGCAACCACCCAACCCCTACCCAACCTAACCTCCTCTTCTTCCCTCTTCCACAATATCCATTCAATTCATTCGTTTGTTTTACTAATCATATATACTCCGCTAACTACTTTTCGGCGCTTTCTTTGCTGCATCAATAGCCTTGTCTCTGTGATCCATACTATAAACAAACTCATCTACGCGAACCCTCCTTGCTCTACCGTGCTCCAGCCAATCCAGGCCGCGAATTCCAAGACCAGTCAATGTGAACGCACCAGCGATCACAATCAAGGGGGGGGCCATCTGCCATGGCATCTTACACGAACTATAACTAAGTAATAAGGTCCTTTCAATGAAAACAATTGCATTTGTTGCACGACTCCTACTAATCAGCCACTCCTTTTTTCGGCTACGCGCGACCCGTGCGACTAAAAATCATCGCTCGCGCTCATCATAATTTATCTTATAAGCCGGTGATCGGACACTTTTAAGTCTCGTGAGGCAGTTTGCGTACATTTTCTGTACTCTACTACTCTCCTTTTAGCTCTAAACCGTATAGAATCTCTAATTTACTTGTAATAATATGGCAGATATCAATCCCAAAGCTTACCCTCTTGCTGATGCAGAGCTCACCGTCACATTGATGGATCTTGTGCAGCAAGCAAGCAACTACAAACAGCTTAAGAAGGGTGCCAACGAGGCTACCAAGACACTCAACCGCGGCATCACTGATTTAATCATCATGGCGGCTGATACGGAGCCTTTAGAAGTCCTTCTTCATCTCCCTCTCCTATGTGAGGATAAGAATGTACCATATGTATTCGTCCCCTCCAAGATCGCTCTTGGCCGTGCATGCGGCGTGAGCAGACCCGTCATCTCGTGCTCCATTTTGACTAACGAGGGGTCCCAGATGAACGGACAGGTGCAAAAGCTCAGACAGCAGATCGAGCAGCTTCTAATCTAAATCTAAATCTAAGTAAGTTGCTTGGATGCCGTGCTAGTAACAGTTGTGGGTTAATAAAATACGTTTAAGATTTGATAATCGACTCGCCTATAATGGTTAGATCGTTAAGAAATAAATTGTAAAAGAATTTTGTTCACAAATTAAAACAAATGATTAATATTTAAACTACAGTCCAGAAATAAATTATAAATTGATTAATAAATCCACATCAAGCCCCTTGCTTATAGACCATTGGAACTTTTTTCCTTTTTTGTTTACAATACCCCCTTGAAGTACATTATGAAGTTAGTTCCAGTTCCGGCTTAGGTTTAGGGTGTATTATATTATAGCCCTTCTCCATTCATAACGCTCTCCGTCAGGGGGTTCTTCACAGTACGCCCCACGGAGGCAGAGCCGCTGACGGAGGAGGAGGGGACTGCTTTGGGTGTTGTAAATGACGGCCTCGGTTTGTTAGCTATATATGTATGTAAAGCATAAGCGGCGATACCTACGCCTACCACTGCGCCAACCACAGCACCGGCAATCAATCCAACATTACTAGACGATTCACTGTCATCACCAAAAATCATTGCATCATCAACTTCAAAAGCATCGTCAGTATTACCTGGTACATTATTGTAAGCAAATACAGTATACTGTGGCAAATCTTTAGAATTGGCAATTAAATCCTTAATTGCTGGTTGTAGTATTACCGTGAGCTGGCCGCATGACCCACCACACCCCGATCTCTGTCCAACCCCAGCTAAAGCACCATCGCCGAAAGTCACCAGGGAACTACGATTCAGAAATGTGATAGTACCGAGGGAATAGCATAAGGAGAAGGCTCCTAACCCTATTGACGATACAGCCTGCGGAATTTCAATTGATGAGATACCTATGTCATAGAATGCTTCAAATCCGATGGTGTGTAGTTCGCTGTCATCCTCAAAGGTTACAGATGTCAAATCAAAGCAATTATAAAATGCACCTGTGCCAATGACTTTAAGACTCTTCGGCAGAACGACGGATACTAAACCTGTTGTCTCAAATGCACCCTCAGCAATGGTATGCAACACACTCCCGCTCTCGTAGGTAACTGACAATAGGTCCGAGCATGATAGGAATGCTTCTTCACCAATACTAGTCACAGTATTGGAAACCTGGAGATTGCCACTCTCATCAATAAGTCCATAAGGGGCGAATGGGACCCCATTCACCACACCCATATATATCATCGTACCTATGGCGTTTATCTTACTCGCCTGGTCCTCTTGTATGGTCACAGTACCCTTAGTGAGACCAGGGGCAAGGAATGCGTAAGAACCTATAGTGAGAGTGCTTGGCGACGGCGAAGCAAAAACCACAGTTGTGAGGTCGTTGCAGTTGAGGAATACATCATCACCTATGCTATTGATCGTATTCGGTATATGAATCGTTTCAAGACCCGATAGTTCGAATGCATTATTAGGGATGGACTGCAATTCACCAACAGACGAGAAATTTACAGTTTTAAGACCGAGGCATTTATAGAAGACATGATCTCCTAGGAACACAACAGATGGTGGCATGTAGAACGATGTCAAACCCGACTCAGCGAAGGCCTGGCTGTTAATATTTTTAATAGCAGTTCCGCCCGATTGATTATACATCTCGAAGGTCACAGAGGTAAGGTGGAAACAGAGCCCAAATGCACCGCCGTAAATATTGACGACACTTAAGGGAATTTCAATTGCGGTTAGACTAGAGTTGTAAAAGGCGCTGGACGGAATAGTTTCCAATGAGCTATTTGTTTGAAAAGTAACAGTTGTCAAGTAGTCGCAAGAGGAGAGCACTGACTGACCCATGGACGTCACATTTCTGGGTATTTCTATGTTAATTAAACCGGTTGAAAAGAAGGCACCTGTTGAGATGGTCTCCAACTGACTGTCTTCTTCGAATGTCACAGAAGCCAGGTCAAGACACAAGTTGAATGCATTTTGACCAATACTTTTTATACCCGGAGGTATGGATATGGAAGTAAGACCCGCGCCGTAGAAGGCGAAATTAGGTATCGCATCCAACAGAGGACATCCATCCTCGAACGTGATTGATGTGAGGTAAGCACATAAATAGAATGCTTGGAACTGGATAGTAGTCACACTTTTGGGTATAATGAAAGATACTAGACCAGAGTATTGAAAAGCATTGTCCTCGATTAATTCGAGCGCGCTATCAGGTTCAAACGTAAAACTCACAAGTTTAGAGCATCGCAGAAACGCATACTCGCCCAAGCTAATGACACGCTTCGGAATGTCCAGTGCGCCAAGTGAAGTGTCAGCGAATGCGTAATCGGATATTCTATTAAGCGAGCTGTTCGAAGCAAAGGTGACCGAGGTGAGATTAAAACACTCATAAAATGCATGTGAACCAATAACTTCTACACTATCAGGTAAGTAGACTGACTTAATATCAAAGCAGCGATTGAATGCATTATCAGTGATGTTGGTGATGCCTGACGTAACATTCAATAATCCTTGCGCATCTATAGATCCAAACTCGGTAGAGCACCCATCAGCTGTGATATGAGGAAGGAAAACAAGAACAAGTCCTACTGCCCACACTAGTGCCACAGACAAGTATGCCATTTGTTAAGAGGA
>JACKZZ010000633.1_pt1 | contig 14133 bp, 4 predicted proteins | sample 8027871 | NCBI WGS metagenome assembly JACKZZ01 (sample SAMN15724774, study PRJNA655200) | protist metagenome | isolation source: fluorescence activated cell sorting (FACS) single amplified genomes of... | place: USA: West Boothbay Harbor, Gulf of Maine | collected 2000-07-19
CCACCATGGCCGAGTATTCGTCAAGATGCGCGATGTGGTGCTCCAGCAGCAGCTTTGCGTTGGCCACGGCCGTCTTGGTACCCACGATGGCAAGCTCCGCCATATCGCTGTCGTCGAACGCTCCGGCAGCCGGCGCGTCGTGCGAGAAGCGACAGTCGTCGCCGAAGCGGCAGTTGCCCTGCGAAAAATCGTGGCAGCTGTTGTCGCGCTTCGGGCGGTTGCCGCCGCCACGGCGGTTCGCGTTGCCGCCGTTGCGCGTGTTATACCGGCTGCCGCCGCCGCTGCCGGCGTTGCCCCGGCCGCGTCGGTTGCCAACGTTGCCGGCGTCGTCGTTCTCGACGATGGAAATGCGGATCACGCCAGAGTTCTGCTCGATCTCGTGGATGTTGCAAAACTGTTTGCCGACAACCTGGCCGATGCGCGAGCGCGGTACCTGAAAGTAGTCTTCCACGAACTCCAGCAGCCGGCGCGCGGCGTCGGCGTGTTCCTGGCTATCAGCCAGAATGGTGACCTTGCCGTCGGCCATGACGCGCACCGACTGCACGCCCGCCAGCTTCTCCGCCGCGTGAATGTTGGCGCCCTTTTTGCCGATAGCGAGGCCGACCAGGTCCATGCGCAGCTGAAACTCGACGACGCTGCCCTCGGTGATCAGCTTGTTCAGCTCCGACATCTGCTGCTTGTGCGCCTCGTTGCGCGACTTCAGCTTCAGGATGTCCAGCTTGTGCTTGAAGTTCATTTTCGACAGCAGCTCCGCAGTTTCTACAGCCTGCGGCGAGCCGATCACGCGCAGGCATGGTGCGCGCCCCTTGGCCGCGCTCTCCACGTTGACGACGACGGCACCCGACGCGCGACGCAGGTCCTGAAAGTCGCTTGCGGTCACCTGGCCTTTCAGCGCCTTGGGCAGCGCGATTTCGCGGCGCACCATGTTCTTGGAAAAGTGCGGCTGCGAGTTCGCCGGGCGCAGCGTTTCCTTGTCGACGACCTCGTTGTACGTGTCGTCCCAGTGGAGGTACTTAATCATGAAAAAGTCGCCCTTGCCCGACTTGACTTGCGCCTCCCACCAGGAAAAAGGCTGCTCCGGCGCAGACTTGGTGCGCGCCTCCAGCTTGGCAAGCTGCTCCGGAAAGAACGTGTCTGGGTCGTGCGGCTCCGCAGCGGGACGCACCCACTCCGGATCCACCCACTCCGCCGGCTTCCAGTCGTCCTCGTACCGCACCAGTACATGGCCGTCGGACTCGCGCACGTCCTGCACGAAGCCCGCGTAGTACGCGTACGTCTCTTTGCACTTCACCTCGCACGAAGTCATTTCGGGCCCAGACCAAGCGTTGCCGTGCCTGCACAAAGAATGAAGGGAAGGATACGAATAGAAGGCATTAGCGGCGTGAGCAGAAAAGAGAGAAAGGAAACAGAAAGAAAGACGGGGTAGGACAAGCGGGTGCGGCGGGGAACTCTGGCGGCCTCTGGTGGCATTCGGAGGCCTGGCCGCGCCCGGCCTGGTCTCGTTCCAGTGCCAGGGCGCGCGACCGCGCAACAGGAAAAGCCTGACACGCGGTGCGTCATGACGCAAAACCAAGACTCGTGGCGCCAAGCGCGGCGCTCGGCAGGCGCAGCGCGGCCACCGAGGGAAAATGAAATCGCGCGCCAGACGGGGCGGGGCCGCCACGTTGCAACGCAGCAAAGCCGTGCCTGCCGCGCGTCGTCGTCATACGGAAGCACAAGCTACGCAATACTCGGATAACGAAGCAAACAATGCGGCGTGGCGGCACGCCCGGGGAGGCGGTGTGAGGAATTGGCTGGCGCTCTAACCCCTACGCCTTTTGCCCAGACTGACAGGTTTTGCTCCCTGGAGACTTCTGTTGAATTACTGCTAGGGGCGTGAAAGCGAGGAGAGAGGGGCCTAATTTCTCCTGCATTGTCGCACCAGTCCGTCTTTGTTCTTCTACTCGAGGCGCACCAACTGGCAAACGCCAATGTCGAAGCGCACGACGCGCAGCAGCTCAATTGCGGATGACGCGTCTGCAGCATCCACCGCGTCTGCCGTGGCGGCACCGCCGCGGCGCGCGGCACGCAAGGCTGCGGCCGGATCGGCCGCGGAGCGGAAGGCAGCGGCTCGGGACATGAGCCGGTACATTAACAAGCAGCGGACATTGGTGTTTTCATCGCGCGGCATCCGGAACCGCGACCGGCACCTGCTTAACGACCTGCGCGACATGATGCCGCACAGCAAGAAAGAGGCCAAACTCGATGCCAAGGACCAGCTCTACGTGATTAACGAAGTCTGCGAAATGAAGTCGTGCAACAACTGCCTGTTCTTCGAATCGAGGAAGAAAAAAGACTTGTACTTGTGGATGTCCCGGGTGCCGAATGGCCCTTCGGTGAAGTTTCTAATGCAGAACATCCACACGATGGCCGAGGTCAAGATGACCGGCAACTGCCTGAAGGGCTCACGCCCGTTGCTCGTGTTCGACAAGACGTTTGACTCGCAGCCGTGCTACCAGCTCATGAAAGAGCTATTCTCGCAGACTTTCGGATCTCCGAAAGGCCACCCCAACACCAAGCCGTTTATCGACCACGTGTTCTCCTTCAACATCGTCGACGAGCGCGTCTGGTTCCGCAACTACCAGATCGTTTACGAAGCCGGCGAGAAAACCGGCGAGGCCGACGCTACGCGCCAGCCGGTACTCGTGGAGATTGGCCCGCGCTTTGTGTTGAATCCGGTGCGTGTGTTCGCCGGCAGCTTCGGCGGCGCGACGCTTTGGACGAACCCGCGTTTCGTGTCGCCCAACCAGACGCGCGCCATTCTGGCCAAGCGCAAGAACCAGAAGTACGATGAGCGCAAGTCCAGCAAGGCCAAACGCGCCCGCTACGTCGAAGAGCACGCGACCGTCGCCGACGACCTCGACGATGTCTTTCGCATCGACTAGGCCGTGCGTGTGCCTCGGCGGTCGGGAGGCGCGCGGCGGCTGCGGCGGCTTGTGCGGCGACGGCTCCGCCTGGGAGGCAATACAATATAAATGCAACAGGTTTTGTAATGGTCTTTCGTGCAACACTCGCGTGTTGCCGTTTGGCGCGCTGCTACGTATACCTCCCCCATCCCTTCGCGTGGCTCGGCGGCCTAAGCGCGCTCCGGCGGTGGCCTGCCCTGCCCTGCCCTGGCGGACCGCCCCGTCAGTCCTGGTCCACGTAGAAGTTCTTGCTGTACTTGGGCAGCGTGACGACCATGCCCTCCATGTCCTTTGACAGCACAATCTGGCAGCCCAGCCGCGACGTGGAAGTGAGACACGCCGCCATGTCGAGCATGTCTTCTTCCTCCTCGCACGGCTCGTCCAGACGGTCGTACGACGCGTCATCGAGGACGACGTGGCAGGTCGAGCACGCCAGAGAAGTTTCGCACGCGCCCTCCAGATAAATCTCCGGGATGTCCCTTTCTGACCGCACGTGCGCGAGAAGCATGAGATTATCGCCGACCTTTCCGGCCACGGCGTGCTTCTTGCCGGCGCGGTCGATGAAAGTCAGGTTGACGACGTCCTCAGGCGACTTCGGCGGTTCCATTTCGTACTCGCCGTCGTGCAGCGCCGCTGCCGATACATGGAAGCGGCGACGCGGCGGAATGGACATCGATGGCAATGCAGCTTGGGCAAAAACCCCGGTGTGCCCTTGCAGCGACGCGAAACCCACGGACACGGAGCCGAGAAGCGCCGGCGCCGGCGGCGGCGTGCTGCCCGTGCCACCAGCATTTGTGGCGGGCAGCGCGCGCCAACCGCTCTGCCCTGCTCTCGCCACTACTCCGCGGAGCCGAGCGGCGCACCCGGCGCCTCGCATCGCATACCGCAATGATATGTGCTGCATTCGCTGAAATTATGCTGGATGTGCGCAAATTTTGGGTCCTCCCACAAAGCGTCAATCGCGCCCAGGCAGGCAGCGGCCACACCATGTTGTTCGCGCGAGGGTGTACCCGAACATTGAATTGCTACCTTGGCCGAGTTCTCCGCCGCGGCTCACTGTGTACATACAAATACTGTGCTGTCAGTATGGCTGCATCGGATGTCGCACACTTTGAGGACCTGATCGATTTGCAGACTGCTGGCGATGGCCACGACTGGGAGTGGCTGGCCTACGCGCTAGACGAGCGCTACAAACGGGGCAAAGTCTATACGCATTGTGGCACCTCGCTGCTTTCGATCAACCCATTGCGGGAGCTGCAGCTCTTTACAGACGAGCACATCCGCCAGTACAATGCCCAGACTGCGCCGCCGGTCCTCGGGGCGCACCTTTACGCTGTCCCGCAGACGGCGCTGCGCCAGCTGGCTATGCGCGGCCGCCCGCAGGCCGTCATCGTGCGCGGCGAAAGCGGCGCCGGGAAAAGTGTCGCCGTGCGCGAGTGCATGCGCTATCTCACTACCCTTGCCGGTGATGCCGAATCGACAACGAGGGTGCGGCAGCTCGACAACATCCTCAACGCCTTCGGCTGCGCCGCCACGCCGGCCAACGCCGACTCCTCGCGGTGCGCTCGCTGGACGCAGCTGTTCTTTGACCGCAACACGCGCATTTGCGGCGTCGCGTCTACCGTGTTTCTGTTCGAGCGGCAGCGCGTTACGCAACGCAGCGCGCTGGTGTCGTCAGCTGCCTCGGCGGCTGGCAACTCGTCGTTTCACATTTGCTACAGGCTGTTTGGCGCGCCGCCTGACCTGCAGCGGCAAGCAGGAGTCGCCGGAACGAGCAGTCGCGATTGGAGCTATCTGGCCGATGTAGATGCAGGTGCAGATGGCCGGGCCGCTGTACAAGCTGCGGCGATGCCCGACACGCTGCGCGCGATGGCGGAAGTGGGCCTGTCGCCGGCGCAGATCGGGCTTGTCGCGCGCACGGTTGGCGCTGTGCTGCACATCGGCCAGCTGCAGTTCGTCGAGGACGCCGCCGCCGGCACCACAGCAGGGAGTTGCGGAAGTGGCGGGCGATTGGCGGTTGCCGACTCTGAGTGGCTTATGCGAACAGCTGCGCTCTTGGGCGTGCAGCCGCCGGTCCTTCTCCACGCGCTGACCTCCCAGACGGTTGTGTGCTACGGGCGCCGCGAGCGGCAGCAGCTGGGTCTCCTCGACGCGCCGGTGCGACGCGACGAGCTGGCTCGCTCGCTTTACGCATCCCTGTTTCGCTGGCTCGTGACAGCAATCCAATGGGAGCCGGCAACCTGCGCGCGCTCCATCGGGTTCCTTGATCTGGCCGGGTTTGATCTCGGCGGCAGCGCTGCGTCGTCCTTCGACCGCTTCTGCCGCAACTACGCCAACGAAAAGATCCAGCAGTACTGCATCTGGCAGTCGTGCAAGCGGCAGCAGGACACGTATCGCGCTGAAAGCATCCGCTACGAGTACGCTGACTTTCACGATAACCTCGCCGTGGTCGATCTTCTGGAGGCGCCCAGCAGTGGCATCATTGCCTGCGTCGAGGCGTTTGCGGCCAACGGCGGCGTCGACGGCGCTCACCTCCTTTCACAGATGACGCACGCGGTGAGCCACTCAGCCGCGCGTCAGCAGTTCGCCGCGCGATCGCCCGGAGCGGGTGCCGCCAGCCGCATGAACGGGGGCGCGGGCGCCGGTTTCATTGTGTGCCACTACGCTGGCGACGCAGACTACGATCTCGACGGCTTTGTAGCAAGCAACGCGGCGCGCACCGCGGCGGACTGGGTCGTGCGGCTTCTGGCCGAAAGTTCCGAGCCGCTGCTTGCGGGACTCTTTGCCGACGATGCAGCCGCCATGCCTGCGGCGCTGCTTCGCGACGCACAGGCGCCGGCGGACATGGACGCGTGGAGGGCGAAGTACGACAACAACAACGGCCGTTGTTCCATGCCCAGGGCGTCCATGTCGCGCGCGTCTCTGTCGGATATAGTCGAAGATGCACGGCCAGCGCCGTCGCGACTCGGTGAGCTGCGCAGCGTGCTGGGCGCACTGACATCAGAGTTAACGCAGTGCGAGCCGCACTATATCCGCTGTCTGCTTCCCGCTGCCGGGGCCGCCGAAGCCTTTACTGTTTCTCCGGCGGCAGCGCAATTTGACTCCACGGACCAGGACTTCGTCATCCACGCCCTACAGCACGGCGGTGAATTCGAAGCACTTCGCGTGCGGAAAATTGGATTCTCCGATGAAATGACTCATGCAGAGTTCTGGTCTCAGTACGGCGTGTTGCTTCCCAGCAGCGAATGGCACATGCGTCCCGCTTCGGGCTGCAGCGCACTCTCTAGGTACCTTGCGACGACGCTCGACTCTGCCGCAGTTGAGTTCAAGGACGTTCAGATGGGTCGCACGCGCATGTTTTTGCGTGGCACGGCGCGAACTGGGTATCGGCAGCAGCTGTACGTGCGTTACGATTCCGCCGCCACTGTCATTCAGTGCGCGTTTTATTGTTACAAGGCGCGTTGCCGTGTGCGCCTCTTCAGCGACTGCGACACCGCGTGCAAGGGTGCTCTACTTTCCGGTGACCGACAACGCCAGAAGCTAGCCTTCGAAGCTGCAGCTGCGTCCGGCATCGCTGAGATGCTCCAGAGCGCGCGACAGTGTCGCCGACTGGCCGCCGGAGGAGCTCAGACTGTCGTTGCCGCTGCTGGCGACGGAAACCTGATCAACATGCTGCTGTCGCCCAAGGTGACATTTTCGCAGAGCTACGTTAGCGAGTTCTACATGCAGTGCATGAAGTTCCGCGGCCGCTACGCACTAGCTCAGTGTCCGTTTTTGCGTCCAGAAGACGATGCTTGTTACGCGCGGCTTGGGCCGGCAGCGCGTCGGCGGCGCTTGCTCTTTGACGCTGAACTGCACAGCTTGCCTGCCTCCCTCATGCGCTGGACGACCGAGAACTGCGGCGGGCGGGAGCAGCGTGCATGGGCCAACACCGAGTCGCGCGCGCTGTTTTCGCTGGTGTTGGAGGCCACCGAGACGACCAGCGGCGGCGTTCCGTCGGCTGCAGCCTGCGCGCTGCTGGCCCGGGGTGTTGCGCACCCCGGGCTTCGCAACGAAATTTACTGCCAGTTGATGAAGCAGACGTCACGATGCTCCGACGCTGGCCGATTGGAGAAGGGCTGGCGACTGTTGTACCTCTGTCTGCGCCACTTCCCGCCGGGCCGAGACCTCGCCCCGTATCTGCTCAGCCATGTGACGCAAGCAGCGCGAGAGACGGTGACGCGCTACGAATTGGTCGGCTGGATCAACGTCGAGTGCATTGCTTCACACTGTATCTTCGCCTGGCGAGACAGCGAACGCAACTGCCGACAGCGTGCCGTGTACCAGCAGGAGCCGGATCCGGCAGCGGTGCGCGTCTTTCTTGAAGAAGAAGAGGAGCAGGACTGGATGATTGAGATCTTCAAGTCGGCGCAGTCTGTCGCTGCCGCCGGTGGCAAGAAAGACGTCAACGTCTTTGTCGATGCCTCTAAGCAATGCGTCGTCGACGGCGTTGGCAGCGCGGTTGCCGACGGCGTCGTCGGGTCTACACTGCCGGCAAACGGCGGCCACAACATCCTTGGGCATGCTGAAGATATGGCTGTGCGCGATATGATCAAGCCCGATATCCCGTCGCGTAGAACCGCGTCGTCGGGCGCGGTGTCGGTCACCGGTGCCGTTGCCATGAACGGCCCTGCGCCCGTGCCCCTGCCGCACCGGAAGCTCGACGCTCCAGGCGCCGGCCCGGCGCTGCGGTCCCCTTCTCCTGGTAGAGGCTTGCCTTCTTCTGGAGGCGGTGTGTACACCGGTGTTATTGCCGGCGACGCCCCTGCTGCACCGCCACCGCGCGGAGGTCGCTCAGCGACCACCAGCGGCAGTACCGGTGGCAGCGGCGATGCTCGTGACGGCTCGTCGGTGTTGTCGGCGGCGTCGTCGGCGGCGGCGGCGTCGGAGGTAACGACGGCGCCGCCGTCCGGCACTGGAGGCACGGGCGCCTACCGCGGACGTTCGGCGGGTGAAGGCCCGCGAGCTGGCGCTGTGGCGGCCATGGCGGCGAAGCTGGCCGCGTCGGCAGCTTCGGCGAATCCCACGACCTCGGCGACAGCGCCGTTGGCGCGAGCAGGCGCGCGTCGCCTGTTCCCGGTCGTGGGCGCTGGGTCGTCGACTCCTGCGCGATCCGCTGCGCAACCGACGCCGGTGCTGGGCTCCGCACCTCGACGCCCTCCCCCTGGGCTGGGTAGCAGACCGCAGCAGTCGGTTGCTCTTTTGCCTGGTGTTGCGGCGAGGCCGATTTTTTCACCGGGAACAGAGCCTCGCGTGCCGCCGCGCAGCGGCGAAAGCAGTCTCGGTGGCAATCTCGGCAGCAGGGGCGTGGGCGTGTTTGGCGCCGGAGGCGGTGTTACGGCCTCTCATGCACGCACGGGCAGCGTCGGTGCCGCTAGCAGCGTCGGTGCCGCTAGAGGCGACGCTGGTGGTGTTCCAGCGCGCGCGTTCGGTAACAGCCTTCCGCTGCGCTAAGCTAAACACACGACGGCTCGGTAGACTGGATGCTGCGGCAGCACTTGTCTTAAAGTTATAGATTGTAGTCCCTATGACACCTTACCTGTCTTGAAGTTTAGAAGTCCCCGCTATCGTTGCCGTTGCCGCTGACGCCGACGCAAGCGCTCCCAGGAATAACCTTCAGGCGAAAACCGGGCAAGGACCCACTTTCGCTATCGCCAACGCTGCCGGTATCGATACCAGGTGGCCCCGGGATACCTGCGGTCGAGCCGACGTCCCAGCCACCGCCAATACTGCCGGTGCCGAGACCTGCAGTCGACGTGGGTGGCCCCGGGATGCCTGCGGTCGAGCCGACGTCCCAGTTCGCCGTGGCCCGCATCGACGACTTGCGTTCCTGCTTGGCCTGCACGTCCCTCGCGCCCTTGACGCTCATAGACCCAGCGCGGATCTTTGAGATGGATTTGCTGATCTTCGAAGCGTGCGTGCGGCGACGCACTGCAATAAAAATGCAACCCATGAGCAGTACAAAGAGAAGCACACAGCCAGCAGTGACACCGGCGAATGCCGGCGTGGACAAACCGGATGACAACGCGGCTTCAGTGTCGCGGTGGAGATCCGACGGCGCGGTGTCTGCAGAGAGCGAAGCCGACACACTGCCTGATCCTGAATCTTCTTCTCCCACTCCTATTACCTCGCCTGTTACCTCTTTCAAACGATCTGGCGTTGCAGACACCGATACGAACGGCGCCACCGACGGTTCGGGTCCGGACGCTTCGGCTCCTGTACCATTGGGAGACGGGGACGCCGTCGCCGATGCCGATGGCGACGGCGATGCTGACGGCGATGGGGACGCCGTCGCCGATGCCCATGGCGATGCCGTCGCCGATGCCGATGGCGACGGCGATGGCGACAGCGATGGCGACGGCGATGGCGACGGCGATGCCGACGGCGGGGCCCCGCAGTACCCAGCCGGCGCAAGCGGCTCGTCTGGCAGCGAATTCCCTGTGGGGTCAACGACCAGCAGCGCGCCGGAGTTATAGGCATCGAGGTTACCGTTCCATCCTGCCTCTGCCGAGTTGCTTTTTTCGCCCCGTGCTCCGAACACTTGCAGATCGCCGTGTGCAGCACAAGAAAAGCCAAGGAAGTCGTGATCTTTCTTGTTATACGCCGTAACGACGAAGGTGCTGGAAAGATGCACGGCACCCTCCCCAGCTTCGCGACTAAACACCTCGCCCTGCCCGGAATTGTCGAAGTAGGTCGGATGGTCCGGCCATGCCCTCGGGGCTCCCACTGCAACGCGAAGGCCGTCGCTTGACACTGCGACGCACTCGCCAAACTCGTCCACTCGCACCGCTGAGCCATGCCGGGAGCGCGTGACGATGATGGGATTCGACAGCGAGGCTGCCGACCCGCCGAGTATTTCGTAAAAGTACACCTGGCCAGCCAATGTCGGACACGAAGAGCTGCAGGGTGCGCCGACGACCAGGAGGTCATTGCCTGTCTCAAGGTTGAATGCCGTGGCCAAGGACTTGCCAAAGCGCTGGAAGACCTTGGCATCACTGGCCTTGAGATAGGCCACTCGTGACCACTCGCCGACGGGAGTATGCACATAGACGTAGACGGCACCAGATTGGATTATATGCTGGGACCCGGCGTTTGGAATCGTGGCGGTGGTGCTCAGTCCCTGGCCATCCCGCTTGTCATGTGGTGCCCCCACAAAAATGGCTGCAGGGCGCCCCGACGTCGGGTTCGCTGCCATGTACGCCACGGAGCGTCCGGCGAAGTCCGCGGGGTGAGACGGCGGGCTGATTTTGTTTGACTCGATCCACCGACAGCCGCTACCGGCGGCACCGTCCGCTTCCAGCCTATAGACATAGACGCAACCGCGGCCGCTGTGCTCGTTCTCAGCTCCGACGACGAGCACCGACGCGTGTATCGCTATGCTGGAGCCGAACCAGGAGCCGATGGAGATTCCGGCCGGTTTAAGATACGAGTGCGGTTTCCAGTTGCGAACATCGCGACGATACATGTAGACGACACCGCTGTCGGGCTTTTTCTGGTTATCCCATGTAGAAGCGTCGACCCATCCGCCATTAGCGACAGTGACGCGCGTCGCCACTCCCTGCGAGTCCCGGTCTTCGTAAGGCGCGCCCACGGCTAGGAAATCCAGATGTGTTGCCACAGCGTGCCCGAAGTTATCACCATGATCGGCGTTCGGGGCTGTCAGCCTGGCGCTGTACTCCCACTTCAGACTATCGGTGTTTTGCGTCCAGACGTAGGCGGCGCCAGCCGCCCCTTTACTCCCAACAGTCTCATACCGCGCGCCCGAGACGATCGTGCGGCCATGCATCCCCACCGAGGAGCCAAGCCGTGCATTGGCTCTGATGGTCGAAGGTGGTTTTAGGTACTGTCCAATGACGGTGAGCGGCGCGCCTTCGGCGTCAATTGCACGCGCCGCGGACATCGTACACAGTCTCCGCGAGCTCCGGCGTCGGAAGTATCCAAAAAAGGAGCCCGCCCCGGGGTCCCGGTCCCGGTCCCGGTCCCGGTCCCGTCCCGGTCCCGTCCCGGACCCAGCCTTGAACCACTCGACCCACAAAATGACCCACGACACTGACACTATCCTCTAAAGCCTTCCCAATCACACTCACTCGCATATTTTACTGCGAAACGCTCTACTGAAAGTTGGCTTCCTTCCCATCCCGATCGCACTCCTCGCCCTTGCCATGGGCCACTTCCCCCTCTTTGGGCAATCCGCGTCGGGACTGCGCAAGCACTCCACCTTCCACTAACCAACACCCACACAAAAACTACCAGCAATACCTAGATTAAAGATTGGCCGTCTGGTTCAGCCGCTCCCGCGGCGAGGCAGGGCCGCTGGCCGGCGGCACCGGCGACGCATCCAAGAAGTTGCTACCGAGCTCCGGGTCGACGATCTTATCGAACGCGGCTAGGCGCTCCTCAGCTCGCCTGTCGACACTGGCCCAACCACTGCCACTGCTGCCGCCGAGGGGGCTGTCTGGCGCCGCCACCTGAGACATTACAACCAAGTCATCCACGCCGTCTCCGTCTTCATCTGCGGACCCAGCTGCAGCATGCCGCGCCTCATCCATGTCGTGAATGTCGCCGTCCATGAGGAACTGACGCACCAGGGGCAGACCAATAAGCACTTCTTGCGGAATGGTACGTAGCATGCCGTGTGTGCGCTCTACCTGTTTGTTGAGATGGCGGTTCATGGGCAACACGACGACGGCTACGCAAACCACCAGGAAGGCCAGTAAGCCCAGGATCATAAACGTCGAAAATTCGTTGAACAGATCCGCGTTCTGGTTCAGGATGTCGACAAAGTAGTAAAGGATCGTCTCGCCGACCAGTCCCATGTACTCTGATTCGAAGACCCGCGTGTAGGCCTGATCGGGATCCAAAATGCGCCACATTGCCGTGTTGCGGCCCAGTTCCTCGTCACCGGTAGGGTCATTCTCAGGCGTGAACTTCTTAAGCTCCCAAAAGCCCGCAGCGGGTAATAGCGATTCTAGGCGGCTGACGACACCTGCGTATACGTTCCGCATGGTGTACACAACCCGGTACGGCGCCGGGTCCACGAACGGCGCGTCAGCGGCATGTGTCGGCATCACGTGAGCTTCGGTCGCAGTAACATTGACACTGGCATGCGTGCCGTTGCCGCCGTCGTCGTGAGGTGCATCCATGCCATCTAACCCTGTCACGCCACCCGTGCCACCATGCGGTGCCGTCTCCACGACGGTGCTGCTGTCCTGGAACCGTTCGTGTTCATGCTCGTCCGTCCGGTTCGCTGCGAGCATTTGGAACACGTGTATTTGCTCTGCGGTCACGTCCACGTACGAGTACGAGACGGGAGCGCCAATCTTCTCGAGGTTCTCACGGTTCCACTTAATGGAGATGTCCTTGACAAGGTGGGCGTAGGACACAATCGCTGAGGACGCGCCGCGATCCAAGACACCGTTCTCAAATGCCTTGCACCCTGCGACCTCGGCGGGCGGGGCGCGCGCGCATCCATCGTGGAACAGAAAGTCGAGGAGATCAGTCGTATCCGCCGGCATGGTCGTCGTCACGACGCCGTCGAAGTCCCAGTGCGTGGAACCAAGCGTGATGGACTCGTGTAGGTCCTCCATCTTGTGCACCGTATCCAGCGTGTTGTCAAACACCGAAACCATGCCCGGCGTAAACTTTGGCTGCAGACCAGCCGCCTGGTCGGCGCGCAGCAGCGCCTTAAAGTCCTGCACCGGAAAGTGGTCGTGGCGGAACGTGGTGGCGTTGGCCGCGGCCATGGCGGTCAACCTATAGGCACCCTCCTTGAACATGCTCCTGTGGTACGCGCTCCAGTTGATTTCGTTGGACGAGCGGCTCAGCGCCGAGCCGTAGTGAACAATGGCTTCGAAGTAGTAAACGGTGAACCAGACGCCGCACAGTAAAAGGATGAACGCGGCACGTGCAATCAGCCGGAACTTCGTAGAGCGGAAAGCGTTGGTGATGCGTTCTCCCAGGCGCAGATTTGCGTCGTCCAGCCGCCGCTGGCGGATCTTGGCCTCTTTTTCTTCGGCTCGCGCGATCTTATCGGCGGCGCCTCTGGTCTTGGAGCCCGCTTGGTACGCACTCTGCGTGCTGCTCATTCGTGACGGGCGCCGGCTGTTGCTGTCCGCGCGGGACCTCTGCTTCTTCCGCCGATTCTGGATCGGACCCATGGCCGCTGGCCTGTGGTCTGCATCGTCCTCGGTGGAACCGCGTAGTTGACGCAGGCGCATGGAGTAGGAGCGGACCAGGCTCTTGACGGTGCGGTGGTCGATGCTAAGGAAGCACTCGATGACCATCATGTTGTTGTTCTCGACGCTGACGACTGCCGGGTACACGAAAACGACGAACGCTGTGAAGACTGTAACAATAACGCAACAAAGAATGGCGGTACTCACGTGCTCGATGACGATAAGCTCGTGTGCACCCTCGTCTGCGTACAGAGTGGTTGACTCATTGTAGGCGTGCAGAATTGAGCCGTCGCCGTTGGCGAGCGCGAAAAAGATGTCAGGATCGGTGATGTGCAGGTCATCGAGGTTCTCCGAGGCCAAGTCGCCGATCTGCCGCGCGCGCGATACAAGGAGTCCGCCGGCCTGCAGCAGCGAGATTTTGCGTTTGACGATGTCGGTACCCGCCTGCATCTCGTAGATGAGGATACTGGGCGCGTTGTACAGACGCTGGTGCTCCGAGCTAAGCTTGTTGACGCGCCCCAGGATGACAGCGTCGGCGTCCTGCAAAATATCTACCGCCTTGTTCAGGTTAGAGACGACGTAGGGTAGTTCGCGCCCATCGCGCATCCCTTCCTTCATCATCAGCAGCCAGTGCGTGTAGAACGCCACAGAGACGCAGGCAAGCCGCCGCGAGCCCGCTCTCTGCACGAAAGCGACGTCTTCCTGATAAATTTCAATCATCTCCTTCATGTAGATGAAGTTACCGACGCCGGCAATGGCGACAAAGGCCAGGCATAGAAAGAGGACGCGGCGCAGCTTCCGCACCGACGACTGTGCGTTAAAGTCCATGCGGAAAATGGCGTTTTGCAGGCCGCGTGCCATGCTCTTGGCGGTGTCGTGACTCGTTTGAGAGCTAGCCTGCGAGCGCGGGCCCATGATCTTGGCCGCTGATGCGATCCGCGGGTCGGTGCGAAGCGAGGGCGTCTCAGAAGATT
>JACKZZ010015968.1_pt1 | contig 14133 bp, 11 predicted proteins | sample 8027871 | NCBI WGS metagenome assembly JACKZZ01 (sample SAMN15724774, study PRJNA655200) | protist metagenome | isolation source: fluorescence activated cell sorting (FACS) single amplified genomes of... | place: USA: West Boothbay Harbor, Gulf of Maine | collected 2000-07-19
GTCCTATTCCATCTCCCGGTCATGGATCCATGCGGCAGCATCCTAATATTATTCCTCCACTAATCCGGAAATTGCGGGTTGTAGATATGATCAATAATCGCTTGACGCATCACTTTGGCGGTGTAAGTGGGAGGAAGCTCAGGAACAACTGAGTCTGAGTCAACAACTGAGTCTGAGTCCTGTTCAACCTGAGACTTAGACTGAGGCGTTTTTTTAGTTTTACCAATTTTCTTCCTAAAACTCCCCGGCGGTGGGAAGTACCCCGACGCCCCGCCGAACCCCTCGGAGGTGAAGCGGTGGAAGGTGACGTGGATTTTTGGGGTGAAGAATTCACCCACATCAGAATCAGATTCAGTATCACCGTTGTCCTCAATCTTCGATCTTAACTTTAAGTTGTCAATCTTCGTCACGTTCGCATCCCCCACATCCTCAATCACGTGCTCAAAGTACCGGTTTTCCACCATATCGTTGTCCTGACAACAGGCAAGTCTTACGTTTTCCACGTATTTTTCTCCGAGATAATGCACAACTTTGTGGGTAGCCGGTTTATAAACTAAATCCCATAACGTCGGGCGCATTGTTCCTCTTTTATGCCGAAAGACGTCCATCTGGAGCCTCAGTTTTAGCGCGTACAGAGTTGTGTAATTGAGACCTAGTCTTTATGCCCACTTGGCGGACTCTTTAAACTCTTCAAGTTTTTCGAGCTTGGCTAATATTGCTTCTCTGTTTTGTTTTTCTTCGGTTTCATTGGAGCCTGTAACTGTAACTTCTGGGTCAGATTCGGCTGCAGCTGCCAATACAAACTCTGGAGCTGTCACTGTGCTGTCTGGGACCGGGTCCGACTTCGACGGTGTTACCGTGGCGTTAGTTGCAGTAGTAACTGGACTAGTAACTGGTTCTGGATTACAGAGCGCTTTGTTCCCCACCTGAGCTGATTTTGTCGAGCAGTTGTCCATGAGGAGGGCGCGGGGGGTCAGGTTCTTGATTATTATTGGAGGAGTGGTGGAGACGCTTGTCGGGCTTGATGCAGTGCTTGGTTGATACAGACTCCTGGCATTCAGTCTTGCGTGGTCAGATAATTCTAAGAAAGGAAACGCCTTTTCCGCGGGTAAGTTGCCGTATCTAATTGTTTCCGCAAAACTCAGATACTGCTGTTGAGATGTGGAGTCGCCGATGAACATGACGTGGAGAGCCTTAACAGATGAATGGTAACTGTTAAGCATGACCCCTAGGGACAGACAAAGAGTCAGAGTCGCCATCAGCCGTATCAAAGAAGGTGAGCTGGCGCAAATAACACCCGGTAGTAGGTTTGTCATTTTAGAGGTCATGTTGATATGAGTGGTTGTTGATCTGGTCGCAAGACTTAATTTAAAGTCACCATCACTATGACATCACTTACGAATACATTGTTATGATCAACGACGCCAGATATATGTCTCAGAATTTTAGGAACTCACAGCTGAGACTCGTAAAATTAAATTGAGTGTGAACCATCCAAAACTGACTCGGACTCTCAGACCCAACATTTTTACATTTCTTTATTTGGATCTAGACTCAGACTTTGCAGAAATTCATTGATCGTAATATAATTTGATAGTCTCAAACTCAACTCTCGACTCTGGAGAACATTCAGCGACTTTCAGCCAATCATAATGCGAGCGGATGCGGAACCCAGTCCTAAGTCTGAAAATCATTGTCACTTCAATGCTGGGTGGATATACATGAAGCATAGATGTTTATGAAGTTTATCAGACTGGGACTGTTAGAGAAGATTCAATTTGAGGTTGAAACCTCGTGCGGCAAAATACCTAACTTAACAGAAAATCACGCAAATCAAAAAAACAATTTGGTGTCAGACTCGGTGGTTTAAGAGTTTCGCAGTTTTTTTATTTCTGAACAAGAACTCTACACCCTACACAGTTAACTAGCATAACTTAAATTTGAGACAAAAGTGATGACATTTGCGGAAATAGCAACTTAAGATACATTCTGAACCACACAACCCTATCAACTAGTAATGGAAACCAAAATACATCGTGTAACTTAAATTTATAAAGATTAATCTGAGTCAATCGATTTTAAATTTGTGCGTCTCTTTAAATCACCATTGATGAACTGACTGTTGTGGAACTTTTGGATGACATGACACTCTTGACCCAGTGTCTTGGAATATATTGTTCAGCTTCGTTTACGTCAAAACGGATACTGAATGAGTTTTTTTTTGCTTGAACGATAGTACCATATCCGTCACCTATTTTACTGTGTACTTTTTTGTTAAAGTTTTTAGTCCAATAGTGAGAGTCAACCCTGTCACCCACACTAACAATCTTGGAGTCTTGGATGAAATATCCGGGAATTGTTTGTGTGACATCGTTGACAAACGTGACGGTGACTTTACCGGTATGTGAATTCACATGCTTTACAACTGCTTTTATAGTGTGGGTTTGCTTAACCTCATCACTATAGAAAAAAGTATCAACCAAACAACCTTTAGAAACGAAGCATGGATTGGATGATATCCATCCACACGGAACAATTTGAGTGGTATCGTTGTCAAATAAGACCCTACAGAATCCTCTGTCATTTGAACCAGAAACAACCATACCTGAACATGTGTTATTACTGCGTTCCTTCTCCTTACTATCAGTTATAAAATATGACTTAACTATTGATCCTGGAACGACATTTGATGTCCATCCTGAAGCTTCCAACACTTTCCACATCCAGTGTTTTGGAATCTTTTTATTTGTAACACCATTATCAAAGCAAACGCTCATAGTTTCCGTTGTCGGAAGTCTGATGATTGTGCCGTTAAACTTGTTGTTTTTGCCCTTGTTGGTTCGGAAACGACAAGACACACGATCACCAATGCAAAGCGCTTGGCTCTTCGTTATACAGTATGCAGGTACAGTCTGTTTTACCTCATTCGTGAAAACCACTACCGCGTCCCCATTTCTCAGTAATGATTTAACTGCACCAGTGTAAGTACCAGATGATTTGGAATTATCATTTTTTTCTTTAAAGTGACTTGTTACGAAGTCGCCAGGACTGACAACATTTTCCAGCTCGGCTATCCAGCCTGTAGGGATGTCGGTTTGAATTGTGTCATCATCGAAACGAATATTAGCATGACCATATGAATTAGCCAATACCACACCCCTGCATGTACCAGGACTTCGCGCTGTGTCACCTTCAAGTTCAGTTTCATCGCGGATTCTAAAGTGTGCATTGACGATAGTTCCCAGACTCAAACCTTTTTTCCACCCACCAGAACAGATCAGCTTGTTGATCAAGCTTAAGGGAAACGTTTGAATTGCACCACTATCAAAATGAACAGTTATGTAATTGTTGTAACCACTGTCATTCAACTCATTGATGTTAGTTACAACGCCTTCGAAGTTGCCACCGTGATAAAGCTTCAAGTTGTTTCTAAACATACATTGACTGCTGACCCTGTCACCTATACTGAGAGTTATTGAAGAGACAATCCACCACCCAACCACAGTTTGGACAGCATTATTTGAAAACTCAATAGTTGCTTTGCCTTGTTTGACATCAATCGTTTTCACTAGAGCGTTGATAACAGAAGGAAATTGTGATTTTTTGTTATTCTCGCCTCTGAAATGCGCTGAAACCAAGTCACCCTCGTGTACCACACAAATGATCTCGTCTATCCATCCAATTGGAATAACTTGTTCAACCATGTTGTGAAATTTAAAACTCACGGTTCCATTGGATGAATTGTTATTGGCCAAAACTACACCTAAGCAAGGAGCGCGGCTTCGTCCTGCGCCCTTGCTGAAGTAAGCTTTAGCAACCACCATCCCAGAAGCTTTAGAGGCATCACTAAGTGTTAAACTTCCCCCGGCCCCACCAACAATATAACCAATTCCGCGCACAACTATATAGACTCCCCCACAATCTGTGGTGAAACGTTTGTTTAAATACGGAGTCAACTCCACAATTCGTACTTTCACTGTGTGACACACACCCAAAGCTTCAGCTTGCTTGAAAACTACCAAACGACGGTTGTCTACTGAGTACAGAATGTCATTCTTCATCACGACCTGTATCATGGGGATATCAGCGGGTTGTACGGAGTGAGTTTTGAGAGAGTTGAGTGTCGATGCAAGCGTCTTACCGTCTGAGAAGGTTTCGCTACATGACTTCTGACTGAAGCGGATTTCGGACGGACAAACCGTAACGACCGACCCTATTGGGAGATTCGAAAAAGTCATTTTTGTTTGAATTTATATAGACGAAAACTATAAGGAGCTAAAAAAAAAAGATAGCTTGCAGATAACTTATCTAAGATCCGTAACAACACTGCAGTCTACAATATCAATAAGCTCAAGTTGCCTGAATAAATGATCATAGTACATCAGTTTGAAAGATTGTATAGTCGCATTTTATTCTTTTAAGAATTTAAGCGATATAAAAACTTCAATAACGTACATGACTCTGAGTCTTGAGAAGAAGTGAACAAAAAATAAAAATATGTGATACGTCGACGAAACTGTACGACCAAATTTAAAGAACAAAATGATCGATAACAGAGGTATATGGGAAAACATGAAATCAATACACAAAGGAAGTTTTGTGCTTGAAAACAACTGCAACGTAACACTTTCACTAGTGGTCCTACACTCAAGAGAGACAATCACGATCTCTACGATTCAAATGGGAGAGCGAACAAAAACTAAAAGCATGGAAAACCTTTCTTGATAGGCTGAGTTAATGACATATTTTATGTTATTCGAAGAACCACCCCCGCTCAGACCCAAACTCGTCCATCAGCATCAAAGCCACCTCCTTCTTACCGAATAATTTGGTTGCGATCTCCCTAGTCGGTTTGAAGGAGTGTTGAAAAATATCGAAGTCCTCATCCCCCTTCAGAGCCAAACCCTCCAAAGTTATCAACGCCCTTGTTATCAAAGCCAGGTACTCCGGCACCGTAAACGGGTAGTCAAAAAATATCTGATTCAGTTCTCTCGACAGGACCTGGAGTTTTTTGCGGCGGAGGGTGAAAGTCTTAGCACCTCGAACAGGTTTAACTTTGTTTTCCACTGTCTCCTTCATCGACCTCATCAGGTTCTGCATCTTCATCAGATTCCGGGCCTCGTGCCTGATCTGCAGGAAGACTTTGTCCGCGTCTTTTAGGAGGTTGCGGTAGAGCGCGTAGTTGTTGGCGGAATATGGGTTTTCAGAGTTAGTACTTTTTTCATCATCAGATTCAGTTCCGGATTCGTAAATAGACGTTGGCCTCTCCCCCGGCGGAAACATTTCTCTCGGCAAAAAACCCAAAACCCCGAAGTCCTTAATCAGCGCCGTAGAATTCCCCGTCGTCAAGTGCAAGATCGCCTTCGCCATGTGCTTTTTGTGCCTGTGATCAACCAAAGATGTTAGGCCGAAATCCAGGAGAACGAGCCTGAGGTTGTCAACGTTGTCAACCGAGTTGGAATTTTTACCCGAATTTGTATCTTTATTCTTATCAATTGGTTGTACCATCAAATTTCCCTGGTGGGGGTCGCCGTGAAACCTGCCGGTGTCGAGTAACATGGTTAGGTAGGCGATTGTTCCGATCGGGACCATGGCGTTTATTTCGTCGGAACTGCACTCGGCTATCCTGCGGCCGCCCTCGATGAACTCTGAACAAAGAACCTTGCGGGTTGTTATGAGACTGTGATTACTGTGACTGCTTGTTTCTGACTCTGAGTCCTCTGAGTTTGTAGATTTAGATTCAGGTATCAACCCAAACACCTTGGGTATCTTCAGCTTATTCGCCCCAACCTTGGGGACGAGCTGCTTGCGGAAGAGCTCCTGCTGGAGAGCCTCGTGAAGATAGTCGAGCTCGGAGTAAGAAGCTCTCGTGAAGGAATCTAGGAGCTTCAGCATAAACTTCGACCGCGAGGGCTTAGAATCTGATTCTGATCCCAAATCCCCGTTTATCAGCTTCAAATTCGGCACAATGATCTTCGGCACAAGCGTGTTCTCGATGAAGAGCAGGAAACTCCGTAATACGTAGAGATCGAGGGAAATGGATTTCAGCATGTCGGGGCGCTGAACTTTGAGGGCGAGGTCAATTGTTTCATTTTTCGATTTAAACACCGTGTTATCGTCGAGATCAAGTAGCTCCTTTTCCGTAAACAGTTTTTTCGGCACACTCACCCTATAAACTTGCCCCAAGCTGGCTGCAGCTATGGGCTTCACACCCGGCTTCCGGAGCTCGGAGACTATGTGGGATATCAAAGCAGACCTTGATTTCGAACTGTTACCTGGTCCTGACTCTGATGATGATCCAGTTACAACTGTTCCTCCGCGAGTTAGTTCCTGTTCAACCAGATCCGCCGCCACATCGTCCGGAAAAGCCGGCACAGAGTCACACAGGCCCTGGAGCTCCTGTAGCGCTGTTGGAGGGACTATATCCGGCCTGATGGATAGACATTGACCGAACTTTACAAATACTGGGCCGAGCTCTTGAAGTAATTCTCGGAACTCCTGGGCAAGAACCTTTTCTTGGGCGGTGAGGGCGGTGGAAGGTTCGGGTTCTTCAACTTGAGCTTGATTCAGACCAGTATTAGTTGGATTTTCAACAGTAACCGACGAGTCGGACTCTGAGGACGCATTCCCATCTCCGTTTGCATTTGGTGTAAACATAGACAGCCGTTTCCCACCCATCGCAGTAATCACTTCCTTAAGAATCGAGTTTTCCCAATAGTGAGACCGAAACAAGTTGGCCACCTTAACCCCGAAGGGGAGAAACCTCAGTAATATTTCTACCTGCCTCACAAAAACCACCAACCCACAGCACTGCGAGTCCTAGAACCCTGCGATTTGTTCGTGGGTGAAGGTGACCGCGCCGTCGTTACCAGAGTGGTCGACCGAGTCAAAAAAATCTTGTTTAGCTTGTTCAGAATTATCATTGCTTGGTCTACTTTTAGCTGGAGTTTTGAATTTATCTAGATATTTTTCAATCTTCGATCTCGTGGTGTTGAACTTAACAGGGAGTTCTTCGTCTTTCATTCTGGAGTAGTGGTAGTTGAACATCGGCTTGAGAACGGCGAACCACAGGAGCGTTGACCCGAGGACTGTTGTGGCCGTGAATTTAGCGCTGAAACGGAAGAAACGGTAGGTACGGCTGCTGTGAGTAGACTTCGAAACAACTGTTGTATCGTCGACGTTTCCAGTGGATCCTGATGTGTTAGATGCAAATCTTCTCATAACAGTACGGCTGCTGGTTGAGAATGAGAGTGAACACGTCGACGTTGGCAGTGCATTAGTTCTTGTTGTTGCTAAATTCGGAAGCAGGCGTATTGTTGGCAAAGCTGAATTTGAAGTTGGTAGCGGTCTTGCGACTTGACCAGTTGACTTGGTATACCAGTTTCCAAATCGTAGATCAGGAATGTGACTCATAGGGCCTGTCTTCCTAATTCGGAAATGAGACATCATTGTGACAGTAACTTTTAGATGGATTCTAATCCGTTTTTTCAACTTTTTCAACAGTAATTAGTCTACAAAAAAATTTGACAAGAGCCTCTAACTCTGCCGTTGATTACTTACTTGTGATAATACAAAACTGAACTTGTTTACTACAAAACTGGAAGCTAAACTGTACTACAAAAAAGACCTAAACAATTAGCTTTTGCGTTTAACTTAGGAAAAATCATGCCTCAGATAAGAAGTACAACACTTCTAAATTCGATATAGAAGCACTGCAGTTAATAATCACAGTGAATGAAGATTCTTGAGGGAGCTCCAGTATAACACTCAATGCTCTTCTCGTCAACGAACACTGTCGAAAACTAAATGTCATGAATCAGATTCATAGTGTCATAATATATTCTATTGTCACTGTAGCAAAGAGTTTGTTCCTTAAATAATTATGATCCCTAAATTAAGTCTCAGCTACGCAGAGCTACACGGAGATGATCTCCTCCTCTCCCCCCTCCTCAGAATGAATAGCCACTGCAAGGGTGTAGGAACGACACGCGTTCGGAATCGATGTCACAGTGTTGCCGTGGTTGCAGTCGTCTGGCACGTCCCCGGGCTGCACGCCAGTGACGAGGGCGATTGGGGTTACTTTATCTATCGGATCCATCACCAACTGTGGCCGCTCACGTCGATTCAAGGTTGCTGCTTTGGTCACTCCATCAGTTACCCCATCAACCCCGGGCCCATCAACTGCCCAAGTAATGTTCGTGGTAAAAGGAATCGTCCTCGAAACCCTCCACTCAATTCCATCACGGGAAAAAGCGTGGCCTCCTACATCGCACCCTTGCCAAGTTTTGTTATTGCAACCGAAACCACCATTTCTTCCGAGGTTGTGGAATAGACTATGCCAATGACCGCGACGATCTTTGTAAAGGAAGGGGTCTTCGGCAGTGGCTGGGCCGCGCCAGAGAGGCCCAGGGCCTGGGTGGTTACCGTTTTTACTATTAGAGAGTCTTTCATAGCGACAACCTTCAGCAACATCAACACTACAATTCCAATGTGGAGCGACAGCCAAGCCAATGTACTCCCCCCCTGTACAATTAACACCACACCCCCGATACATGAGATGAACAGAACCATCTGGCAACGCATACGCGGAAGGGTTCGTTGTGTCTGCATCCCAGTTCTCAGAAAAACTATCTGAATCCCCAGCAAGGACGACACCCACTTCAGCCCAAGGTCCTTGTACAGATTTGCTGCTAAAAAGAGAAATGTTGCTTTCCAAATTGCCAGGTGAAGGATCATCGGCGTTCAAGTCTTGTGAATGTGATGACTCTATCGACGAGCTGTTTGTGCAATTCACCAATCTATCTTTTCCCACATCCCGCCCAATGACATACAGCAGCCAAGTCTTAGTTCCATCGACGTCGCTTGTTTGTGTTATCGTTGGATTGGTGTGAAACGGCTCCAGTACCACTTCTTGTTTAATATATGGCCCAAACAAACTTTTGCCATCGCTTGCTTGTGTTATCGTTGGATTGTGGTGAAACGGCTCCAGCACCACTTCTTTCTTAACATATGGTCCAAACAAACTTTTCGAGGTTGCGCGAATCACTTGGCTGTTTGGCGACCACTGGCCCAGACTGCATGCGTTTGCGAATTCGGAGACAAATAAGTGATACATTTGGGTTTCTTCATCCCACACGGGAAGACCACCCCAAGAAGAAATATTAGATTCAGAAATATTATCATCTGTAGATGGGCCAGGGTATATGCGACGAGCAGAATTCTCCACTACGTTAAGCACTCCACAATCGGTCCCAATCCAAGCTGCATCGCACGAGCAATAGCGCTCAGAAGAGTCGGAGTCAGATATGCAAACACCGTTCAAATTGCAATCATCATCGGTGATGCAAGCGTGACAGGAACGATGAAAAAACAAAAATGCAGGCAATAATGATCTCATCATTATTAATTAGACAATTTACAGTAACTTAGTTAAATTACTACTACAACGTCTCAACTTGAAAGTTGATGTTCGACGTAAGAAAACCCCTCAGGCTCGTTTCTAAAAAAGTATGACTGAAATGCTCACTTGCATGACATCCTAGCGCAATCTGAATTCAGTTTACGGTATTAACTGTGCGAGACTGAGACTGTACCAAGCACTGAGCAGATTGTCACTGACTTTAATATTTGAATTAGAAATTGAATACTACCTCAAGCTCAGTATAACACTCGATGCTCTTCTCCTCAGCGAACATGATCAACAAACTAGGATATATTTCCTAGACCTTCTATTTCTTACCACTTTCAATTTTTTCCCAATTTTAGACCCTGAGATGACATCAGATTCAGTCTGATTCTGAGTCCGATGCTTCACCCTTGTACTTGAAGTCATAAAGCTTACGACACTGCTTCTCATATCCTCCCAAGCAAGCCAATACGAAAAAATCAGCATTGACAGGGTCGTCGAGCCCCAGTTTACCATCCTCTAAGTCTTTGTGAACTAGAGCATCAACAATGCTATCACCTTTAAAGCCTCCACGTTCGAAATGTTGTGTTATGATTTTTCCTGCTTTTGCACTCAAGTCATCAGGATGCGCTTGGAGATACGGGGAATAGACCGTGCCGTCCTTACATTCCTGAAAGACGGCGCTCTGAACAAATTTTTCACCAATGATCTCTCCATGGAACCGAATCGCGGCGAGAGCTAATGCAGAGACGCCAAGCTCCACTACAACACCCGTTTCCTCTGTGGGATCGGATAACGTTTCTTTACTCGGAGTCGAAGTTGAACTGAACGAGTCTACTCCCGAATCCGACAGTGCAGCTGCAGAAACATAATATTGGAATTTTTGTTTAATATCCCCACCGCCTAAGTATGTAAATTGGTCGTGTGCTACACTCAATATGAGTCGATCACCCTCTTTTTTATAGGTCCTGATCCATGGTAAATCCCAGATAGCAGCGCGAGAATCAAGCATAATATATTCAATAACACTGTTATGGTCGAAGATATTCTTAGTCAATCCAAATTTAGCGCCGGGACAATCTTCCCCATCTTTGAGTCACCAGGTCTCAGTACCAAAAAGTTCCTCACAGTTACCCGGCATAAATTCCACCCACGCAGTGAGAAAAAAACGGTACCGGGGCTCATGTTTTGCGAGTTTCAGAATCTGCTTGAAGTATGATTTTGGTATACTCTCACCGCCACACGCCAAAAAAAAGGGGTCGGAAGCGAATTTACCAGCCTTGATCCACTCAGTAGCTTCTTCAACAGTAGTGAAGGATTTTAGCGTACTCAGGGATGCTTCGATGATTTGTTTTCCGACTTCGGGGGAGATAACTATGTCGGTTGAAACTTCATCAGATGAGTCTGAAGCTGAACCTGTGGTATTTGAATCCGACGGCTTGACGTATTTTGGCTTACCTGTTAGAGTGATTGTGGGTTTGTGGGGTGACGCGGCTTTTTCCCGTTTCAATTCAGGTTCGGAGTCTGACTCCTCAGCCGAGTTACTGCTGTCCTTGTTTGATCGGCCGCGCTTTAAGACAGATGGCATGATGGTGATTTTCGTATTCGTCTAAATCTCAATGATAAGTTAGAAGTAACAATTGGATTATGATAAACTAAAGTTTTAGGCAAAATATCACAGACTCAAATATGCGAATGAGAATCTGAATGGGTGAAAACTGATGTGCCTAAATATCCTTTCACGGTGGTATTCGGCCTTTTTTCATCGAGTTATTTTTGAATCACTCAGAGTCATACTACTGTAGTGGTTTTGTCGAACAACAAATGGCAGGACATAAGCTATAAGAACCAAAATGTTCGTAATTCAGACGTTTCGTCAACCCTGGGCCTGTGCACGTCCAGTCAATCCAACATCGTTGACATTATCTTCTAAAAGCATCTTTTGAGCAAGCGCTTTGCTGTCTTAGATTTTTAGTTATAAGCACACTGGAAAAAAATTGAGATCTTCAAGTTCAACGGTAATGTTCTACTACCTTATTCATGCTTATCTTTACAATTAATTAATTACTTACATAAAGCTATATTTAAACTAAGACTTACTCATAAAACCAAAAGCTACAGTTTGATTTGAAAGACTAAGTTTCATGTCGAGCTTCAAAACAATTTCGTTCGATCTTAACCAGGTCGTATTTAGCAGCTGTTATACCGATTCAAGGTCACAATTGAATCACCAGGCTGCGGGAATGTTAATTATTAGAGTTGAATTAAATGCATATCTTTGTACGCGAATTAACGTCACCGTGTTCTCAGGATTACAAGTTTGATAAAAAATGTCGTGCTGAAAAAAATAAATTATGAGTTTCACTGTTAGTAAACTGTTTCTGTCGTACCTGACTCCGACGAGTCCAAATATTCATTCAAATAGCCTCACATCAGCAGCGTCGGCATACCTTTGCAGTATTTCGCGTATGCTTCCTTCGCGGCGTCGGTGAAGGTGAGGTGCTGCGCGAGGCGGAATTCGTCGAGGAACTCGGACTTGTTCTCCAAATCTGACACATCCTTCACCTCAGAGTGGATCTGCCGCATCAAAGCGGGGACGGTTTTACCTGTAAGTGTGAATATGATAGTATCAGCGAAATCCTAATTTTTTGGGTCATTCTGACAACAGCTTAATACCTCACTGACACTGTCACCGTAACCAGGACCTACTAAGGACTTGGGAACATCCTAAGTAGTAAGTACAGTATTTACTTACCTAATTATGTTTCACAATGTCAACCATTCCTGACTCACAGAAATTCTCCTTCTCCACCCCCTCCAGCGTCAACCTCTTCATCTCGTCCTCGACGCTCGCGCCCGTCATACTCCGGAGAAAACAACGCGCAAAAACATGCTTCTGAAACACCGTCATCCCGGTAACCGATTTTTCAGCTGATACCTCAGGTTTCTCCCCACACCTCCACTCATCGTCTGTGCCCTCTACCGGATTCGGTACATCAGGAACCATACAGCCCCGCTTTCCCACCTCCGCGTTCGTAACGCCCCACATGCACTTTGAATTCCCCTGCTCCTTGTCCGCACAATTACTGCAAAAGCCAAAATTGGTTTTGAATGGATTCCTACCAGCGGCGGCATCCTCTGCCGATCGATACATTGACGTTTTTTCTCCCCAGCAGCCGCGGGTTTGACCGTGCTTGGTTACTATGTCGAGGCACTGCTGCTGGGTTCTTCTGTACATGCGCATCATGCAAGCCTGCGAGCAGGAGTAGTACTGGTTGGACCCGGTGTTGGGGTCGTTGCAGCAATAACCTAAACAGGAACAGGCCTTGGAACAGAACTTTTTTGCACGTTCCCCCTCTTCCTTTGTGAGCGGGTTAGCTTCATCGGAATTCAGGTGGTAAGCCGACATGATGTCGGTCGGGGAGTCAAACTCGGGCTTGAAGGGGTAGGCGAAGACCTCGTTGATGGTCCCGCGGTTGGGGTCGGGGGGAGTTGTTGAAGCTGCACCTGGAGCTGGTCCTGTAAGTTCTGAATCTGTTGAGTTTCTGGTATCTTTGGCGGCAAGGGCCTCCTGCTTGCACTTGTCGACGTTGAGTCGGCTGGAAGAGCCGGCGGCGGGCGGCGACGATTTGAGCGAAGCGAAGCTGATCAAGGTGGCCAAGATGGAGGGTGGATGGGTGTGGTTGTTTTTAACGGTGGAAGTGAGTCTGAGTTTGGGTTCGCTGATTAGTGGGGCTGCGTAAAGATGTAACGCAGACACTAGTGTGGGAGAAGCGATCAAAGTAGCGGCTGCTACAAGTGATGTTGCACTGAATGTCATGTTGTTTAAATGTCGGGTTGAGTTAAAGTGGTCGTGTATTTAGCAGTTATTCGTATATCTTGTGCGAAAGTTAAGGTCGAGCTATTCAAGCAAGTTTTACTGAATTAATAATCTCGTATTTAACTAGTACAGCCACGTCAATAATTCGACTAAGCTCAAATAAAAATCGTACGGAAAAAACAAGAGGTGACTGTGGTGAAGGTGCTAGGTATGCTACTAACACCCAAAAAATACTGGAAAATGTTCTGCTAGTGGTTTATGTTCAAATTCATTGATCAAAATAAGCCTGACATATTCATTGTTTGCAATTTTTTGCTGAAACACTGCCGCTACGTAGTACGCGCCCTGAGTATTGGTAAGCTGCAAAAACATTCACGGTTGTGACACAACTTTAACAATGAAAAAACAGCGACTGTGACCAAGTCACATGGTAATTGAAGCGATATATTTTGTCTCTCATCGTTTGCCAAGCGCGCTCGAGTTATAATAATGGCAATAGAAACTTCAAACTTTTTTTTGAAGCTACTAACAGAGTTTAGATTGGCATGAATTTTTTTCGTTGAAAAAACAGGACTCAGAGTGTCTTGAACTTGAAGTGACTGATTCTGAACAAGCGGTAGGTGACAGTGTTGTTCCAACCTCTTTTCATTGCTCTTTTGATTGAATCTACAACTATTTCGAACACAGTCACATAAGTCTGATTCATGGTGGCTCTGAACTCCACGTAATTACAGATTTCACACATCTAGAAATGAGGCAAATCGTTATCGTATAAAATAAACAATAATCGTACATTGTCATAGCTATTAGTTTAACTCAGTCGTAATTTCTAAATTCTTCATAAAAAAGCTGGATCCTAACTGGGTTTAATGACTTGGTCGTGATTTACTCTTACAGGCTGAGGCAG
>JACKZZ010019840.1_pt1 | contig 14128 bp, 12 predicted proteins | sample 8027871 | NCBI WGS metagenome assembly JACKZZ01 (sample SAMN15724774, study PRJNA655200) | protist metagenome | isolation source: fluorescence activated cell sorting (FACS) single amplified genomes of... | place: USA: West Boothbay Harbor, Gulf of Maine | collected 2000-07-19
TCCAGAGATATCCCCATTAAAGGGTGTCCTCATGAACATGTATTCCATGTTAGTAACACTGCTGACATTCCATCCAGAGATATCCCCATTAAAGGAGTTTTTTACTTTGTATGTTCCACTGAACATGTAACTCATATCAGTGACATTCCTGACATCCCACTTGCTAATGTCATCATTAAAGTCACTCTTCTCATGAAATAGCTTCCTCATATTGGTAACCAGTGATGTTTTCCATTTACTGATATGCCCATACTTCGCCTCAGCTGCCACAGGATAGTCACACCAATGATTCACAGCTTCCTTTATGTCATCATCAGTCCTAATGTACTTACTCGGCATCATTGGGTTGAATATGACAAAGATGAAATCTGGCTGGAAACATCTCACTGCTGGGTACTGTCTCCTGATCCTGTACAACCACTCTACGAAGACGTATCTCTGTTCGTTGATTGTTGTGTTCATTCTTGATTGTTCTGTTTTGTAAACGTCTTTCGATCATTTCCAACTTCCAACATCGACCCACATGTCCCATGTCGTCACTCGTCTTTCCTTACACGTTAAACACACAAAGTGGTTTGGTGAGTGTTTCCGCAGTCATTATTCTCCTTCAAGTATCAGAAGAACATGGAACACATCTCTCTGTGACTTGTTTATATTGAAGATTAGTATTTATTTAGAAATAAGTATTATTAAGAATTGAAAATTTTATTAAGAATTGAAATTTTATAGCGATTAATCAATATCCTACTCATTTATGGATAGCATATATATCTAACATAATGCAAAAAATAGGCACACCAAATAGTGATAATGGAAGCAAACAAACGTATTCTATGATTGGTCGAGGGGTCCTTCGTGACATTTGCAATGGTCATACTATGACCCCGATCAGTATTCTGGCAATGAGTCAATCAGATCACACTCCTACAATCGCATATGATGACAGTGATGAAGGTACTGATAATACATCACGCACCGGAAATGCAAGACAAGAAAAGCCTTTGTTAAACTTGTACATGAGGGGAAATCCTGATGCATCCCCATTAGCTTTAGGCTTATCACCCAAAAAATTTTACATTCCTCGGAAGAGTGATGAACATGATGGACATGCACTTGTTCAGGTTGAATCCTTAGGGGAACGAAGAAATTTAAACTTGAATGAAGAATTGTCATTGTCATCAGACAGTGATGATGATCGTAAACTTGATTCTAATTTGATTGAGAATGAAAGAGACGCAGATACATCTACTGAAACAAGAGCTGAAATTGGAACTGGAACTGAAATAAGCAGCTCTCCAATTGGTACTCAACTACAAAAGAGGAAATATCAATGTCAGTGCCAATGCCAATGTCAAAGAAATATAAATATAAATGGAAATGGAAATGGGGACAGGAGTGAAATTCAAATGGAATCAATCAAGTCAACATTATCTTCATCAACATGGTTAGGGTTAGACTTGCCTACAATGCCTTTACCAAGGCAATACATGAATAATAAACACAAAGATAAAGATGAATTGAAATCCATAGAAATAGAAATAGAAAGCCAGCCTTTGTATACTGGTCCAGCTATTAATTATTCAATGAAACAGCAACAGCAAATTGATTCTCAAACTCCAGGAACAGGTACAAGCACAGGCATAGGTAGTTCGTCTCTTTGGGTTAGTATCAAGTTTTATTTATTAATAATTCTGCTGATGCTCTTCAGTGCGGTCACTACTGCTAGTGGTATGGTCCTCTATTACAATTACAATTACAATTACAATTATAAAATGAGTATGAGTGTCACTGAAAGTGATGTCACTGAAAGTAGTAGTGGTAGTGGTAGTGGTAGTGGTAGTGGTAGTGGTAGTGGTAGTAGTAGTAGTAGTGGTAGTAGTAGTAGTAGTGGTAGTAGTAGTAGTAGTGGTAGTAGTAGTAATAGTAGTGTGACTCGAGTTAGCATTCCTGTGGGAACTACACATGCATATCTCAACACTCGTTCTCGTACAGCAACAGGAATCGCAACGGGAACAGCTACATCAAAACCAACGGCTACAGTGAGAGGGAGAGGGACATGGTTAGAAACAGGGAGATTATTACATATTTATGTCCAATTTGGGAATTCAGCAGCATCTACAAAGTATCCTGCTTACGTTGACATAGGCAGTGGAAATGAAAATGAAAATGAAAATGGAAATGGAAATGGAAATGTTGTCACCAAAGATGATTACAGCGGTGATGGTAATGGTAATAGTAATAGTAATGGTCATGATAATGGTAATGGTAATGGTAATGGTAATGGTAATGGTAATGGTAGCGACGGTGGTAATCGAATGCTTATTTTACCTTTACCTGGAAACCTTGTAGATAGGGATAGGAGTGCGGCTAGAACTCTTGAGTGTACTTTGATATCAGCTGATCTTATCACTCCTTCTGTCTCACCTACCAGTACCACTTCCAGTACCAGTACCGGTGTCAATATCAGTACCAGTACTTCCATAACTCTCGAGCCTTTCCAAGAGAATTCAAATCAAGAAAAAGAAGAAGAAGAAGCAACTTAGAGCAATTCACGTTCATCCCGAGGAGAGATATAGATGTATTGTAAGATATGTAATAGATAGTGGTATAGAAATGTTAATGTTAATGCTAATGCACATGTTTGTAATTAAAGTGTTGATATGTTGATATTGTAAATAGAAGATAGAAGAGTCTAATACACATCCACTTATTCTTCTACAACTATAACCAATCACTTCCATCTGCATTATATACACACATACACATACACATATACACATATACACATACATCTAAATCTACATGCGCCTATACATTCATATACATATAATTATAATATTAACCTTAACCTTATATTAAAATGCATTTTCCATTCCGCTACTACTGGCTCCTTAAAACTCTATATCTATATCTGCATTTACACTTACATTTACATCTGCATCTGCATTAGCTTTAAATTTTTTTTCATTTGGTTCTGATTTTGGTTTCGGTGGTGTTTTTGGTGGTGGCTTTGTTTTACCAATATTCTTTACAGACGATTTCACTGGCACTACTTTCTCTGTAGTTGTAAATATAGATGTAGGTTGAAGCTTACCATAACTATTTTTACTTTTATTTGTCAGCTTCTTCATATTACCATAATTAATATGATTATTTTTACGATATGACATAACTTTGCATAATAATAACTCACCATATGATTTTAATTGGTCATGTGATGCGTTGATAACGTCATAAGGTACACTGTCTAAAGGTCCACATCTAGCGTCATTTGGCGCTAAATATCGCCTTGCTAATGTTAAGCGATATGTATATGATGATGATGATGATGATGATGCTGTTGATGCTGATGATTCTTCCTTTTCTTTCACTGGATAAACCCAACCTCGTGATGTAAAAGGTCCAAACTCTGTTGTACCCCATGCACAAATGACACTACATGCACTCGCACTAAATCGTCCCTTTACAGGATTAGGATTCTTTATACATTTAATTATATCACATATACTCCGCATATTATTCTCTTGATCAATAGAAATTGTATCCTCAAAAAATTTACAATAATGTTGATGATCACTTACCTCGATATGGCCATCACCTTGATCCAAATAATAAGAACCACTCCAATTGCAAAAGTTATCATTGGTTATTTTTCCAATGAGTTTAAAGGAATTGCTATTTCTTTCACTTCTTTTTAATTCATTTCCACGCAAAAGAGCATCTGGTTTCTCTCCTCTTGAAGTTTGAAGAGGTTGCCAGACTCCGGTCCATGCCAACTTCTCTGTACCATCAGTGCTAGCTATAACTCTCAACTCGCCATCCCAAACAAACAGGGTCTCCTTCCAGTCTTCCATAGTGCCGATTTTGAATTTTAAATTCGAAATAGGGCTATATTCGAATATTCGAAGATGGGGGGAACGGGGGAACTTCTCATTCATCTGGTCATGAAGAAGATTTTTAACCTCAATTGAACCAACTTTCAACAAAACTCATATCAATTTAGATTTGCTGAAAAAATATAAATAATCTACATGTTTTAGAGAATCATCAACCCTTAAATGCCTAAAAATTTTGCAAAAGAGACCTTGGGTTGGCTAATTGTACTTGCGGGATTTTTGACAGAGGGGTTCGCAATTGGAGGACGATCTCTTTTTCTTGTAGTCATTTTAATTTGGGAGCAAGATACTGAAATCAATTGGAGCCGGACTGAATTGTCTACTCTAATGGCATTAGTACATACCTTTAATGGATTAAGTACACCAATTAGTGGATACCTAGTTGATATCTATCGTCCAAATCGTATAATAGCTATAGCAATATTCTTTTTGTCATGCTGTTATATTACTACAAGTTTTATTATAAATAAATGGCAAACATATTTAATTTATGGTGCATTAACGGGAACTTCATTTGGTGCAGTAAATTTAAATGTATTTAGTTCAGCTATATTAAAATTAATACCGATAAAAAGAAAAGGATTAGCAATAGGTATCATGTCTTCTGGAAGTACATTCGGTCAATTTGCTTTAGTGCCATGTTTTGTATATTTCAATAAATTATACAATTGGAGAAAGTGTTTTTTTGTATTAGGTATATTAACGATGACATTAGCATTCCCTGTATTGTATCTACTTGCTGATGCAGATTATGATGCAGATGATGATGTTAAGATGAGTAAAGTAGTAGATAACATAAACACAGACACATACATAGATTTAGACGAAGGTACATGTACAAAAGTACAAGTGCAAGTGCAAGTGCAAGTGCAAGAAACTACAGGAAAGACTATAGCTGGCATGGAAGAGCCAAATCTAGTAAAGGTACAAGTAAATATAGAGACAGATCACAAAGAACACAACCCAACTACTTTTTGGAAAGATAGTTATACAATAATACAAGAACCAAAGTTTTTACTTTTAGCAATGAGCTTTTTTATTTGTGGTATAACCACAACGGGCTTCATTGAATCTCATTTAGGTACGTGAAATTAAGTTCTCAAGGTGGCATTATCTTTATTCTTTCTTTTTTATTTATGTTTTTTCGCTTTGAATTACCCATTACCTAGTACCCAGCGCATAGTTACCATCTCTTATAAATCCCAATCAAAGAACTCACCGCAACCGCTCCAATAATCTTCCCTATTAAAATTAAAAACACTTTACGCAACTATTAGTGGCTTATTTAAAAGATCAATCATATACATTAGAATCAGGTAGTGCAGCATTTTCATTATTATCAGCATGCAATGGTGTAGCTATTATAATAAGTGGTTTTTTATCTGATAAAATGTCTAAATATTATTTACTATCAATAATTTTTATTGGTAGAGGTATGACATTACTTATATTAGCATATATTGTATCAATACCTGAACCACATTATAAATCATGGTCAATATGGTTATTTTCTGTTTTCTTTGGTATTTTTGATTATTCTGTGATTCCTCCAACTGTTGGTCTATGTGAAGAACATTTTCCAAAACTAGTTGGGATAGCAATGGGTATATTGTTATTATTACATTCGTTAGGGGCTGCACTAGGAAGTGGTTTGAGTGGTAGAATATATGATGAATATGGAACTTATAAAAACGTGATTATTATATTATCATTTACTTGTTTCATTGCTGGTGGAAGTTTGTTGTATGTTCCAATGCGTTATAATAATGATAATGATAATGATAATGATAATGATGTTGACGTTAGTGATTATGATGGTGATAGCGTTATTAAAGATGTAGCTGGTGCTGGGGCTGGGGCTAAAGCTGATTTAAAGTGTGAGTATACCGCTTTATCAATTGATGGTAATAGTATGTAGCATGTAGCTTGTAGAATTTATTTTTTTAAGTTGTAAAATGAGTGATTATATTGGAAAGTTATCGTATCATATCATGTACAGGACTGTAAACATTTAGTTACATCATTACATTAAAAACAATTTTGTTTTGACCATGGGTGAGACGTGCCAACTGCTGATGGTCCCGATCACTTAGGAAGCAATTTTATTATCACTCCCTGAATCAGCATCGGTACCAGTACCGGAAGCAGTATCAGTATCAGTATCAGTATCAGTATCAGTACCAGTACCAAGAATATCTTCATTAGTCAATTCTAATACATCCTTTTCTGTATCAATAATTTTGATGCCAGGTTTATTTCCCATTGATGTTACAGCTTGTTCTAATGTCCATCCAGGATCTTCAAAAACACCCATATGATCAGCAATAAGATGAAGATTTTGACATCCTGGACAACGAACAAGAACTACCCCCTGATTGTAACCTTTTTTACTTATTGTTTTTGCAGATCGTGTCTCACATACTTTGCATGTATAAACAATAACCATCTTGTCACCTTTAGTCTTCACCCCTGGGACATCAGTGTAAGAACCAATTGATGATTTGGAATCTGCTATATAGTTATCAATAGAATCAATAGGTGGTTTGATTATAGTGCAAAAGTTTGATGCAAAAGGTATTGGATTTGGATGTGACGAATAAAACCCTTGTAATCCACAAATTTGCACTCTTCTTTTCAAGATATTTGATCCAACTCTTGCTATTTTCGATAACATAATGGAGAATACTAAAAGGTGTTCCAAAAATCTTAAAACTCTAATTGGGGAAACCCATCCTGCAAAGTACCCATTTGGACGCCCATTGTGATTCGTTTTAATTCTCTGAGAGTTTGTTTGTTTAACTCACCCACTCGAACTACCTTTTTTTCATAAACGAGTGCTGAGCAATCATGGCCGATTCCAATGCCATCTTCCAATACGCAGCTATATTTGTGCTAGTATGTTTTTCAGCTCTCTTTAGTGGATTAACATTGGGTTTATTAAGTTTAGATAAAATTGGTTTAAAGATTGTTATGTCCGGTGAAGATCCAATATTAGCACAATATGCTGAAACCATTGCACCTGTACGAGAAAATGGAAATTTATTATTGTGTACATTATTATTAGGTAATGTTGCTGTAAATGCATATTTATCAATTTTAACAGCAGAATTAACATCTGGTTTAACTGGTTTTTTATTATCAACAGTATTAATTGTTATCTTTGGTGAAATTATACCACAAGCATCATGTAGTAGATATGCATTACAAATCGGTAGTCGTGCCATACCTATAGTGAAAGTATTAATATTTATTATGTATCCATTAACATGGCCATTAAGTGTTGTATTAGATTATGTATTAGGTGATGAATTAGGTACAATACATACTAGAACAGAATTAACAGAATTATTGAGAATACATGTACAACATGGTGCTATGGATGTTGAACAAGGGCAAATATCAGAGGGTGCTATTACATATGTTGATAAAAAGGTATCATCTGTTATGTCACCATTTGAAGATGCTTATTTATTAAAAGCATCAGATATATTAAATTTTAAAAAAATTACAGAAATATTTAAATCTGGTTATTCACGTATACCTGTTTACGATAAATCGGATGATGACATCATAGGTATCCTATTAGTTAAAGATTTAATTTTTGTTGATCCAGATGATGATACACCTGTTAGAAATTTTATACAAATTTTTGGTAGAAATTTTCATTTATTATGGCCTGATGATACACTGGGTGATGTTTTGAGGCTGTTCAAAACTGGTAAGTTAACTTGCACTTGCACTTCTGTAGCTAGAGTTGTGTTCTTGTAGTAGTTTCTTTCTTTGTTTCTTTGCATTTCCTTTCCATTCATAGTTTTATTGAATTGTCATTAACCTCAAATCTTTGCAAATTAATTTAATTAAAATATACATTTCTCAAATATATTATATTATCATCTCATATTGTCATATTATCATATCATCATATCATAAAAGGTAAATCACACATGGCTATAGTAAGGGATGTGAATAATGAAGGTGAGGGTGATCCATTTTATGAAATGAAAGGTATTGTGACATTAGAGGATATAATAGAAGAAATTTTACAAGATGAAATCCATGATGAAACAGATAATGTCAACTCTGATGGTACAAATCCATTAGATTCAGGTGCTGAAGGATTTGATTATAGTAAATTAAGATTATTAGATAGTGGGAAATTAGAATACGAAAAGTTAACAGAAGCTGAAGCATTAGCAATAGGTGCACATTTTAGTAAAAATATAACAGCATTTGATGATTTAAATTATAAGGACTTGAATTACTATTCTTCAAATTCAGATAGTAATACTCCTGGAACACCTACTGCAATGAGAGCGGGTTTACCTATGATTAAAGACAAAGAAATATTAGTGAATGGTTCTGATATCACATCAACATCACAGTCACCAGCAAGTGGTACTATTGAATTAGGAGCTTTATCATCAAAAGTCAAGAGTAAGAACAATGACCCAAATACAACAATACCACCACAAACACCGGATTTAATGGAATTGTTATTAAAGTCATGTCCTGTTATAGATCAAACGCGTATAGCACCTATGGATGAAAGACCAAATAATCATGATTATTTTTATAAAAAGGGTATTAAATCAAATTATATGATTATGGTTTTAACTGGTAAAATTACTGTTTTAGCAGGTAAAGATGATTTTTTATCTAATGCAGGACCCTGGAGTGTACTTGGTGCCGATGCTTTATGTATGGAACCAAATTCATTTAAAAATAAAAATAAAAAAGAAATTTCTGGTAGTTCTGGTAGTTCTGGTTCTGGAAAACTTGCACCTCTTACAACACCAAATAAAGATATTAGAGACAGAGATAGTGATGAAGGTTTTGTACCTGATTTTAGTGCATATATTAGTAGTCCAGATCTAAGATATATTAAGATAACATATAATGATTACAAAAAAGCATTAAATGGGGAATATGTATGGCACATACCAGAAGAAATACAAGCTATTAAAGGTAGAGTTTTTAAAAATAATGGTCCAGGTAAAATTGTTGGTATTGATAAAGTTATAGAAATTAATAGAAAAAGAACAGAATCATATACTATGCAACAAAGGGAACTAGAGCCAGAGTTATATTTAGGGTTATCTGCTGATGCTATAGATGGTAATGAAATTTTCACTACCACTGCAACTACAGCTACATGTGACGCATCTACAGGGATCACACCAAGAGCATCACTCGATAGTCATAGTAGTGCAAAACTAATAAGTAACACAAATAATATCATTAATGCAGCAGCAGCAGCAGCAGCGGCAACAGGGGGGATTATTGCAAGTACAGACACAAATGATGTAAATCTAATTGTAAATAACACAATCACTAGCGCAAGCACAAGCACAAGTATGGACATGGAACAAGGCCGTCAAAGTGAAAATGAAAATGATTCGCTTCTAAATTCAAATTAACGTGTGATCCTCTATTGGTCTATTGGTGTTAAAGTTAGTAACCTTAATCTGAAACCTAAGTGTTTTTAAGTATAAAAAATAAAGGATATGATATGAATCTATCTATCTAGCTGTAGCTGTAGCTGTAGCTGTAGCTGTAGCTGTAGCTGTAGCTGTGGAACATTTATACATACATACAAATAAAATAAAAATGAATAATTAAATGAATTGTAATTGTAAAAAATAAAATGCTTTGATTCACTTTACTGAGTTGAGAAACTTTACTGACGCTTACTGGCGCTTACAGACACTTATTACATTATATTGTCATCAAGGCTTTGTAGTACTTGTCCTACTGCTACCACTAGTGCAAGTGCTAGCATTAGTGATAGTTCTTTTGCCTACTTCTTGCTTACTTCTTGCTTACTTCTTGCTTACTTCTTGCCTACTTCTTGCCTACTTCTTGGCTAATGCCCAACCTCTACCATTCCACGAATAAAATCTAATCTCCTCCTTAGTAATATCTAAATACTCACTAGTACCGTCATCATATTGCATCTCATGTTTACCTCTCCTATTATTATTTAATTTAATTTTTTCTCTTTCCTCTATTGTTAGTTTAGTGTTTTTTAATTTTTTGTTTTTGGGCATTATCACAGATTTTGAACGTTTTCGTTTCTTATCAGTTGTCGAGGTAGTAGTCGTAGTATCTATATCTATATCTTTGATTGGTTCATATTCTGGTTGAAGATAGCCTGAGTACCATTTCTTATCAAGCGGCCAATATATTTCGCATCTTTGTGCAACAATTATTTCTGTACCTGTACCTTTAGCATTACCAACATCAGCATCAGCATCATTACTAGCTGTATTATCATCATCATCATCATCATTATCACTTAAATCTAAATTATCAAAAGCTCCTCCAGCACTACCGCCGAGACCATCCATGCTGTTATTATATGTTTTATCACTATCATCCTTACTCTTACTAGCTTTTAAACAAGTTTCAGTTTCATCAGATTTACACTTTTCATCAATATTACTAGCACCACTTGTTGCTCCTTTCTTATAATTCATTTCAGTTGATTTTGTAGATGTAGATGTAGATGTAGTTGAAATTGCAAATAATTCAGCAGGTGAGTCCCTTAATAACCGTAATCTATCCCTTCTACTACTACTAACACATTTTTTACATCTTGTTTCAATAGTTTTTAATTTACTATCTGTCATACTATTACCATAAACACATGCTACATGGCACCATTTTTTACAAGTAACACATTCAAATTGTCTTCCAACTGGATGATAGCGCCAATTTTCATAACTACTACAAACTTCACCACATATACATTCAAATTTCCAACCACCACCACCAATAATATCTTCAGCACCTGGATTACCATCACGCCAATATAAATTATGACTTGGATCATGAATAGCAGCATTCATTTTATCATCATGTTTTCTTTTTTTTTCTTCTTTTTCATCGATTAATTTTTGTATTAAATAAATTCTTTCATTTTCTATTCTTTCAATTTCTAATAATTTTCTTTCTTTTATATGTTTTATTGTATTAATTGGATTCCACCAACAATTAGTACATCTTTCTATTACAGCTAAATTTTTTGGATTACAATGCTTTGTATGCTTTTTTCTATTCTTTCTTATATTATCACGCATTTTATTTTTTAATTTTAAATCAATCGTATGTTCACTTACATATAAATGTGTAACATATGTATTTGGTAATTCATTACAAAATTTTAACCACATTTGATTACTTACATGATACGTTTCACCGATATTTAAACACCATATCTTTTTTTTTTTTAATAAGTTAATTAAATTTTGCATTTGTTCATCTGTTAATTGTTTTCAGTTATGGGAGATTAGGATTAGGATTAGGATTAGGATTAGGATAAGGATAAGGATTAGAGATAAAACACAGTGTAATTTAATGTAGGGGAGACAAAGATAAGAAATTACATTGTATCTACATAATTGCTTTACTTACCTTGTATAGCATTACCTAGATTTTGAATATAAGCAGCTTGACATACTGTATTTCTCATTAATGATGATATAATTTCGTCCATAACAATTTGATTAATGTCTGCACTTACTTGATCTTTAACTTTTAATATAACTGTATAATCTAAATTATTATTTTCAATTCTATATAACATATCTTTAACATCTTTACGTTCTAATATACTTGAACCAATATCACGTTTTAGTTTACCACTATTAGTATACATTTCATTTTTACTATCTACTTTCTTAATTTTATTCATATTCAATTTATTGTTGGATTTATTGCAAAATAGAATGAACTGTATCTAAAAATGGAAGATTCAACAAATTCAACCTAATGAAGTCTAATTAATCAATGATTTTTAATCAGTTGAATAAAAAAATGCAATAAGTTGTGTTGGTTTGTAGTACTTCAGTCGTGCAATACCTGTAGGTCGATTTTAGTAATGGGAACCTCATAATTATTTGGGGAAAATTTCATTTCATCAAAAAGCTTACATTAAGTGCATAATTCGTGTCCATTTACTATTTCAATAGGGAAATACTGATGAAACAGCCTTTGATGGACGATAGCGCAAGAAATGGTCTCATGGAGAATGAAGAATCTCGATCTGATTCTAATTCTTCAGCACCAATTCGTGAAATTGATGATGTAATAGATGAAATTCCAATGAATTCATTTCATTTGATTTTGCTAATACTATGTGGTTTAGGTTTTTGTTGTGATGCAATGGAAGTTGTTGCATTATCATTTATTAACCCATGTGCTGGTGTTGAATTTGATTTAACAAATGCAGAGATTGCTTCAATAACATCTGCTGTGTTTGCGGGACAATTATTAGGTTCATTATTCTGGGGGCCATTTGCAGATACATATGGTAGAAGAAAATGTTATTTATGTAGTTCAAGTATTATAACTGTATCTGGTTGGGCATCTGGTTTTGCTCCTAGTTATTCAATATTATTATTATTAAGATTTCTTGTTGGTATTGGTGTTGGTGGTAGTACAGTACCATTTGATATATTTGCTGAATTTTTACCACATAATATACGAGGTAGATCATTAATGTTAACTAATTTATTTTGGGTATTTGGTGAACTTTACATCACATTAAGTGCCTATCTAGTGTTACCTATCAATGGTGGAGGAGTAAGTATTAGGAGTAGTGGTAGTGGTAGGAGCAGTGGTAGTGGTAATCCCACACTGGTTTGCCTTGTTTTGCCTTTACTTGTTGTCTTGGCTTAAATTTTGCCCTAACTAACCCTGACCCGATTTCTTTCCTCACGCATTTCATTACACTAACACTTACACTGACACTGACACTGAAACTTACACAGTGGAGAGAATTAATATTTTCAGCTGCTATACCAGTAACGTTAGCTGTTAGCGTTGCTACATATATGTTACCAGAATCACCAAGATGGTTAATAGAACAAGGTAGATACATCGATGCAGAAAATGTTGTTAAAGAAGCTGCTAAAAATTGTGGAAAAGAAATTGGTCCATTTCGGTTTGGACCTTCTAAGAATGGACAACAATTAGAAGTACAAACATTAAAACGTTCCAGTTCAGTTATAAGATCAAGTTCAGGATTAGAATTACATAACAATAGTAAAGAAATTGATAATGGTTATGGTAATGGTAATGGTAATGGTAATGGTAATGGAAATGGTACTGGTAATGGTACTGGTAATGGTACAGATCATACAGTGTCAATATACCAACAATTCAAAACAGCTTTTCAAAGCACAATACTCATTTATAAACAATTATTTTACAATCCAAAATTAAGATGGATAACTATACGTATAGGTACAATTTGGGCTGTATTTGGTTTTGCATATTATGGTGTAATATTATTAATAACAAGAATATATGAACATCATAATGGTGATAGTGATAATGAAACAAATGGAAATGCTGTTTGTAGTTTTAATTATGGTGAAATTGCTATTAATACATCTGCTGAGTTGTTAGGTGTTGGCATTGCATATTTATTGATAGATAATATTGGAAGACGTGGTACACAGATGGCAATGTATTTAATTGGTTCCATAGCCTTAATTATCATGGGTGGTGTGCATCATATTACTGGTGAAGCTATAAGTGTATTAGGGTTTTTTATGCGTGGTGCAGCAATGGCAGCATCATGTGCAACATGGGTAATGACACCAGAATTATATACAACAGATGTGAGAGCTACAGCACATTCATTTTTGAATTGTTTAGCACGTTTAGGTGCATTATTATCACCATTTTTAGTTGTATCCAAATTGAATACATTACAGGTTGCATTATTTTTAGGTTTTACAAATATTATTGCATTTACAGCTGCTTATTTATTACATGATACTACTGGTTTAGCTATTGATAAGGTTCATAGTAATGATGTTAATGATGGTAATGATGGTAATGATGGTAATGATGGTAATGATGTTAATGATGGTAATGATGGTAAGGATGGTAATGAAAATAGTAATCGTATCAATAATGGAGATGCAAAAGAAGGACTTTTGGATTATTCAAGTTTTGGAGCTGCTGCGGATATACCTGTAAATAGTGATAGCAATACCAGTAATCCTGTTTTGCAAGTTTCAAATATCTGAGAACTTTATTATTGTTGATGTTGATGTTGAATAAATATAAATATAAATATAATATTATAATGGTGATGGTGATGTTGATGTCTGTGTCAGTGAAAATTAAATGTGAGAATAATAAAAAAAAGGAATATAGTGCAGACAGGAAATATGTATAGATATAGGTATAGGGACAGATACGACACAAAAAGGTTATAC
>JACKZZ010009766.1_pt1 | contig 14119 bp, 12 predicted proteins | sample 8027871 | NCBI WGS metagenome assembly JACKZZ01 (sample SAMN15724774, study PRJNA655200) | protist metagenome | isolation source: fluorescence activated cell sorting (FACS) single amplified genomes of... | place: USA: West Boothbay Harbor, Gulf of Maine | collected 2000-07-19
TATCCCAGCAATGGGGCTTTCAGTCTTTGGTGAATCGTTTGACGATGAGGAGTCTGTCTAGTGCGGCATCTTCCTCGCAGAGTGTCCCTGAAGTGAAACCTGGGGTTACAAAAGTGGGGTGGGTTGGAACTGGGGTCATGGGAGCTTCTATGTGTGGGCATCTAATCAATGCTGGTTACGATGCAACTGTCTACAATCGCACTCGTTCTAAAACAGACGGGTTGGCAGCTATTGGCGCAACGGTGTGTGCGTCCCCAGCTGAAGTGGCACAAGACTCCGACGTCGTTTTTCTGATTGTGGGCTACCCGTCTGATGTGCGCCAGTGCATCCTGGGCTCCGGAAACTCGGACGGCATTCTCGAAAACATGCGAGAGGGCGGTATCATTGTGGACATGACGACTAGTGAGCCTGCTTTGGCTGTGGAAATTAGCCGGGCATGTGAAGCAAAGGGCGTTCACTCGATTGACGCGCCAGTCAGTGGTGGTGATATGGGCGCAAAGAACGCCGCACTTACCATTATGTGTGGCGGAGATAAGGCCGTTTACGACAGCGTATATCCCCTATTTGACATAATGGGTGGGACTGTTGAGCTTCTTGGAGGTGCTGGTAGCGGTCAGCACACTAAAATGGCGAATCAGATTATGATTGGAACAACGATGGTTGGTCTTATTGAAGGGATGTTATATGCGCAACGAGCTGGACTTAGCGTACGTCGTACTTATTACACTGTTTTTATTTACTGCTTCGAAATAATTGTGATTTTTTTGTTTTGTTTTGTTTTGCTGATTCGATTCTGTGCAAGTGAGGCCGATTTGATTAAACTACATACAAGTATTAATGCCGATTTATTATTAAATTAAGTATTGCCGATTTATTGTTAAAATACTTATTAATTATATCAACACCACATGCACGTGGTATCATGTTCTTCCGTTCTTCCTCAATCTAGGTCGACCAGGCCATACAGGCTGTGCGTGGTGGTGCTGCAGGCTCAAAAAGTCTAGAACTCTATGCCCAGCGTGTTTTAAATCGTGATTTTGAACCCGGTTTCTATGTTGATCATTTCGTTAAAGATTTAGAAATATGTTTAGCTGAATCGGAACGTATGGGCCTTAATCTTCCCGGATTATCACTTGCGAAAGAACTCTACACAAAAGTACAGACCAGTGGTTATGGTCTCAAGGGCACTCAGGCTTTAATGCTAGCACTCGAGGACATCAATAAAATGAACAAGTGAGCTAGTAGCTAGTGAATAAAGCAACTCAATGTCACATGCATATACGTACATGCAAAGCAATCCCGTAGCCTGTAGCCCTGTGCGGCTATAGTACGTAGCTGCTGCGCGCGGATAGCTTGTGCCTAGCTGGCTACACGGCCCCATGCGCTATGCGCGCCATGGTAGCATCGTGCAAGCGCTGTAGCGCAATTGCTGCGCGCGCACACCCGAGGCAGGCTAGCAGGGGCTATGCTAACGCTATTGTACTGCATCTGATAAATGATATGGCTTAAGCCGTGTTCAAATAAATGTAAATTTACAAAGACTCACCAAGAGCAGCCAACGCAGCGCGCCAGGCGAGAACGTGTCCGTGCCACGCAGCACGTTTTAGTACCAACAGTATACGATAGCGATATGTGCACTCATCCCACTCAGCCCACTCAGCAGCTTATGTAAAGTACAGTACTCCAATTCAATTTGACAGCTTAAGACTCTATATTTGTTTCCTTTTGTTTTTCCAGTGTTTTTTTCTGCAATTTCTTCATCGCTTGTTCTATCTTATTCGCAATGTCAGCGTAAATCTCACGCTCTGGCGTCTTTTTTCGCCGATGCATCTGCACAATGTCCTCGAGAACAATTGGCTCACCCACGTTAATATGCAGAGTATTGCTCATAGCCAGACTCTTTTTACCCTTTTCATTCTTCTTCCAGTTTAGTCGGCCCAGTAATTATGACTCGGCGGTACGTTTGAAGGGCAACCTGATCTAGACTTTGTCCAGGGAGTAGCTCCAGTGCAGTCATATTCTTTCGGTTGTATGACAATCGACTGTAACCACTTGATCCCAGGATAAGGCCCTGGTCAGCGAAAGACAGCTCGGGGTGCTGGTTTTTGCTACCTTTTTCAGAACCTCCTCTTCTGTGGCGGAGCTTTGGAGACATAGACAGAGCATTTTCAGCTGAAAACCTGAAAATGAAACGTGGAAAGAGCGTTAGAGTGGATCGATTGGTAGGTTCTTCTTGCGTACGCATCTATTTGATTGGTTTCTTTATCCGATCCAAGCGGGGACAAGTTCTTTTTGGTGTGAAAGGTCGCAGTTGTCCTTGTGTCGATTGCCAGTCAAAACAAAATGGGGAAACCATGCATAGATCAACAATTGAATAACAATAGTATGCCAATAGAAATCACCTTGCTGCCTTTCCGTCTCCAGGACTTGACCTTCTCGCTGACTGCGGGCTGGTTGGCACCACTGTCTTTGGGCTAATCTCCAAACTTTCAAAACCATGCACATACACAGGTACAGGTAATAAGAGCAAATTTTAGTCACTGTTTTAAGCACGAAACGACTCCGAACTAAATAGTACAATCAATGAAAACTTTACTCCAAAATCTGCTGAATGCAACTCACCCAGTCGGAGGTGGGTCGGACATCATTGCTATGGTCGATAGAAAACTTTTCTGCTCAAGCTTCTTCCCGCGCAAAAATTCGAAAACCTGACCTTGACCGGAACAGGTCAGCTAAGAGAAAAAACCGGGAGACTGTATCGTCAGCAGTGGTCGTTGGTCTTTGCTGCCTGTCGGTTCAGAAAGACAGGATGGCCGATGATGAGGTACGTACTTGCCACTCCCGCTCTATGCTCGTCCATTTTTTTGTCGATAGATTGAAAAATATTGCGAGAAGATGAATGGATTTTTGTGTTGGATATCCTTTATGGAATAAAGCAGGTATTGGACACCCTGAAGGAATGCCTGCGGGATTTTGAGAGAGAGATGCAGTGCTCGATTTGCCTGTCTGTATGTAAAGACCCAATCTCCCTCCCATGCAGTCACTTTTACTGCACAAATTGTCTCGATAAATACTGTAAACAGCCTGGCTCGGGAGACGACAACTGTCCAATGTGCAAAATGAAGTTTAAGCGGCGCGAAACCAAACGGGACGAAGTCCTCCTCAGCCTAACATGCGCTACGAGAACGCTGCACGACCTCTTGACCGAAGACTTGGATTTGCCTCCATTGTCTCAGGATCCATCTTCAATGATGATAGCAAGTTACGCGTTCAGAACACCGCTTCGGCCAGTACGGCGGAACGTACAAAATGCAGCGGAATCGTCCTCGAGTGGGACGCCTGCACCAAAGAAAGGAATAGCGACCCAAGTGCGCACGAGAATGCTCCCAGCGCGGAATCGGAAATCTAAATTTTCTCGGCAGGCTGCTGTTAATGAAGAAGGTGAGGCGGAAGGGTGTGAAATGAGCTCATCCCAAGAAAGCAAGGCTGTGGTTACGACATTATCACAAGACAGCAAAGCCTCTGACGTCTCGTCAGAGGAGCCTGGAGGTGGGAAAATGAATGAATACTTGGCCAAGGTGAAAATTTTGAGAGAAGACATATTTAAACTAACAGGAAAACGCTCTCGGGGGGCGAACTCGGGGAAGTTAGAATGGCTCGAACAAAAACTGGTGGAGGCGAAAAAGATGAAGAAGGCTTCCGCTCCACCCATCCGGGCTGAGAAACCCCCGACCAAGAAGACTCCAGCGCCGAAAAAACGAAAAAATAAAAGTAGGTGCCCTCCACCCAAAACTGCATCTCCGCATAGAAGAAAGATTCGCAACGATGGCTTGCTCACGAGGTCAGCAGGGTCGAAGAGGAAACAAGCCACGGAGGAGTATGAATCATTATATTTTGGAAACGATGGTGGGGATATTTATGCACTTGCCAACATGATCGAGTCCGACAAAAATTCAAGTTCACACTCTCGTGATCTTCCCGTTTCAATCGGTAGCTCCATACCATTTTGGGATGGTTCCACGCCGTTCCCAGCGAGGGGAATTAGCACTCGTAGTGGTACCAGCAAGAAAAGCACCACTAAACAGGAAATCATTTCCGGAGACTACGTGCGTGATCGGCCCAAGCGAAAAAATAGAAAATCTTCTCATTACTGTATGGTGACAACAGAGGCGTGGGGCTGTCCACAGTGCACTTTCATTAACAAGGCTCTCGAAACAGAGTGTTCAATTTGCGAGTTTGACCGGACTGCGATTGCAAATAATTGCAAGTCACGGACTTCGTTGTTACCTGCCTGAGAATGATAGCTTTCTGTCACGGTATGCAGGCGTTAAGGCTGCGCCTGGCAGGTAACTCCCTTTATATTAGTAGTGGGCGGGGAGGTACGGTGGTGGGCATCGGCGACTGGTTACGCACGTACGCACGTGCGTCCGTACGCGCTATAGTGCCAGCAGGCAGCGCGACGGCCAGCTATAGCCACGTACGCTGCGAGCGCGCCAGGTGCCCCTATATATGGCGGACATAGTTCGGCAGGCGCTGGACGCGTCCAGCTATAGGCAATTTTTGCAGCAGGCACAGCGCAAATTCATGCACGCTGCTGCTTGCTATAACCAGCCATCGCCGAACAGCACGGCGCGGAGGCGCCCACGTGGGGCGCGCAGAATGCGCTGTATACAAGTCGGTTCTATATACCGCATGATTGATGCATACAACTAGCATCGCAGCATTAATCGCAGCTTATCTACTCATTCTCTCCAAAACTAAATCCCGAGCTTCCAACATCCTCGCCAGTCTCATCGTCTTTAACTGATGCTGATTTTGAACTGGCAATAGCCTTTTTCTGTTCTCTTACCATAATTTGATCTATTATCCTGCGAGTCCCGCGAGGTACTAAGCCTAATTTTTTATTCTTTTTGTTTTGCTTGCGTTGCTGCCGAAAAGCTCTCACCCTGGACTCCCTAAGTTCGCCAACCTCAGCACCAAACATTTCCTCAAAACTATCTCCAGCATGATACTTCGCCAACACCTCTCTTACATCTTCGATTCCGTTTTTCTGAACCTGTTCAAGAAGAATCTCAGCCTCAATCAATTGGCTATCGGCTTTCCCCTTGAACCTTGTGACTGGAAGTGCGTTCTCTGGTTGGTACTCCCAAGATGATGGGTTACAGTCCAGCAGCACAACCTTACTTAGATCCCTATTCAGACGACTCAGATCCTTGACGTACTTTCCATTTTTATAAGTACATTGTTCTTGATACAAACGGTGCTCGACAAGTTGTTGCTTGTTGATGCTTGGCAGCACGCTGTCCACCTTTGCGGCCGGGTCCACGGAGAAAACGACAATTTCGAAGCCCAATTCTGCAGCCTTGGCGAGTAAGCTTGTCGCTTCCGGTCGGATCTTAATTTTGTAGACTTCGTTCATAAATTTAGTCTTCACGAGGGTTTCTTCCAACTCGACCACCAGCGTCCTCTTGACACCACCCCATTCGTCGGGAAGTGCCTGCGGCAGAAGCATTTTCGTCTCGGGTGGGAAGAACTTATCATAGACTAGACCGAAGAGGTACGCAACTGGCCTAAAGAAATCTAGGCCTTCATTGTCTATGAGCCGCCTCTTCTTTTCAACCTGCGCCTTCTCCTTACCTTTATCCTCTTCCTCCGCCAGCGACGCACCAGACAGTGCGCAGAATCCCGCTGAGATTGTGCTCACAGCAAACACAGGCCGCAAGGTCTGCCATCCTGGGCTGATCCTTATGCCATGTGTAGCGGTACGAGAGACTCGAGGGAGACTCGAGGCTGCAGCCTGGCAGGCTCGTGACCATAGGTTAAACATGGCCGCGCGCTTGTCTAGCGCACTCTTGTTTAGGGCTCCAGATGACTGTCTGGATCTCCAGGATCTCTCAGCTCAGCTAGCTGCCTGCTCTGCTGGCTGCTGCTGACCTGGCTGACTCGGAAAACTCGAACATGCACGTGCCCGCGCTGCTTCGATGTCATACACCATGCGGTGGGCGTCGATTGTCATTGTGACGGCTATCAGTATATGGCTCTCTATTGATTTGATAATTTTACAAGCTGAACACGGAAAACACTCCGAAAAGACGACGGCCTTCATCGACCAGCAACAAGTGGTATCATCATCCGATGCCTCGTCTCCAGTACGCGTTGGTCTGGATTGGTCTACAAAACAATATGCAGCACAATTCCACGATCCAGCAGCATTTCAACAGCGGGCGAATCGAGCTTCTCATCCATATGTCGCATTGTATCTCACAGGCAATGCGAGATCCTTCATATATCCGTCTACGTATAAGCGTATGAAGAAGAATTTGGTCGACTCATTATCACGAAACACACTGGTTTTCGCGAGGTTGAAAACTTGGGACACACGTGTCAAGAATCAGACAAGACACGGATATTTTGCACCTATGATAACGAATTATACCGCTGTACGAAGAGCTATTCGACACTTGAGCCCAGTTCATCTTTCTATAGAGAAGGCTCACAAAAACTCTGTTCGATCTGAGTGTGTATTTTCGAAAAAAGAAGCCAGAAGATCAGATGGCTTCGTATCAATATATTTTGGTGAGGCAATGATTGACCGATTTGTGGGTCAAATGAAGGCGGTATACGATTGCTATCAAGATGTGGTTGTGTTTGAAAATCTGGCAGGATTCAAATTTGATGCCATTGTGAGGGCGCGACCTGATGTGGTATGGATTGCACCTTCTGCAAATGCTACCTCATTTTTAGCTAGAGGACACGTTATTCATCTTTTTGATGAATTCATATTTACACCAAGGGCTTTCTCGGCAGGGTTGATAGCATGGTACAACGCATATTTGGAGTGCAATGGGGTTTGGAATGGTTCGTATAATCCTGAAGGCGCTTTTTTTCGTGGTTTTGCAGACCTTGGTGTTCGATATAGATCTGATAGAAACATACCGATGGTCATTAGGAGAGATAATCAGTACACGGTCAGTGCTGAAGTTGCATGTGGGCGAATGAATGTTGTAACTGGCCGTGAATGTAAGCGTCTTGTTTATCAAATGGACGACCCGAACTGATGCTACAGCCATGTCATGTACAATATGCAGCCTATAGCCGCGCAGCTCACGTGTATAGCCCACGCGCAGACGGCGGCAGCAGCCAGCCAGCAACAACAACAACATCAGTATCAGCAGTAACAGAAGGTGGTGCTTAGTCCTTTGCGGTAGGCAGTAGCTACGCCCGTACTAGCTACTGCTCTAGGCCCTGCTGCACTAGCTGCGGCCGGCGGCTGGCTGCAGTAGCGTCACGCAGCCCTGCCACGCGCAGCATAGCAGGCAGGTGCGCAGGCAATAGCTCTAGGCCATGCAGCCCATGGCGGCCCTGTGCCCATACAGTGGCAGCGGCAGCTACTGAGTAGACTGCGGCTATAAAATGTAGTCCGCCATGCCAAGCTAAAAAAGCAAAATAACGCCCCGGCGCGGCTGTAATAAGCGATATATAGCGATACAATGATACAACTAATGCCAACAGCTGCAATGATGCAAGCGATGCGATGCAGGCTAGCTCAGCAATTATCGACACGATCAATATTCGTCTATATTCATCAATATTCATCCTTTCCATCATCTGTATGACCTATTACCTGCTCAAAATGAAAGGAACCTTCATTAAGCTGCTGAAAAGCTTGGTTTGAGCTAACATTCGGCATACTTGGCCCTATCTCTCGGTAAGCGTCCACACGGTGCCCAAGCACACTATACCCAAAATCGTCATTATCATCTTCTCCCAGATTCAGATCATCACCCTTATGTTTCTGGTGCCTGCTCCAATAACAGAGAATAGGGCCAGCGATGACGATGAGGAATCCAGCTAATGTAAAAGAGGTAATAAAAATGACCTTGTGAATATGTAAAGTGCCTATAACTTGATCTTTAAAATCATTTGCTTGGCTATCGCTCATCTCTGCATGGTCTTCAACCCATAGATTAGGTATCAGCTTCATACCATCACCATTAGCCCAGTAATCACCTCTATTTTCGTACGACCATTTTACTCTGCTGCTGGTGCTGGTGCTGGTGGTGGCGACTCGCTCTCTCCTATCTGAGAGCTGATTTCGATGTTGAATATGAGTGTTATTTTCTTCATATTTGAATACTTTGACTAGATTCTGTTGTGCTGTTATCCACTTACTTTTGACGACCTGATTGATCTGAAGTCGCTGTGTGCCTTCGAGTGTCGCACCAGTTATAGGATCAACAGACAGAAATGTTAAATGTTTATCAGGTATTACGTTATCAGGACCTATTCCATCACCATCTACTTCCCACCCACTTATATTAGCATTAGCAAAATGAACCATTGTAAAGTGAATTGGTGTTCCCTCCTTAACGCACGTCATATTCGCTATGCCATCTCGTGTGAAATCGTAGATGATATCGTTATTGAATCTATCAATCTTGAGCGAGTCCAGATCCACACCGAAACGCAGCACATCAAAATCTCGATATTTTTTTGAATCATAGTAGGAAAATTTGAGATATCTATGCGGATCATCTGCCCATATATTGAGTTCAGTTGGAATAGCCTTGCTTTTACCATCAGCTTTACTATATACTGGTTTCATTTCAGTGTTATGTTCAGGATCACTATCATCACGAATATGTCCATCTTTACTCACAGCAGGTTGCCAGCCAAACCAACCTGGTTTACCTGGAGCTACTGCTTGATCCTGACCTCCACCATTCACAGGTGCATCACCACCACAGAAATATCCAAGCTCTGTGGAAGGATCGTATTTTGGTAAGACACCTATGTGATCTTCAAACCCTAATTCAGCACTAATTGTGCTCAGATCATTTTTACCAGTTGATAATGTTGTTATTGCAGGGTTTAGATAGTACGAATACGAGTTGTTTGATGCGTTAAAATTGAAATATGCAGTGTTAGCCTCTGGTGATGGTCCTGGTAGGCCAGCAATGGGGTCTGGATACTCAAATAGCCATTCTTGAACGCTATGTGTGGCCCATATTTGACCACTTTGTCCGATATAAACCCCATCATACGTATCGTTATACAAAGGGACACCACTTATGTTGCATAGATACATTAGTGCTGCTCTTCCAAATGTTCTCAGATAGTTATGCGTCTCGTCAACGAGTAACTGATTTAGCAGATCATCAGGATTGCTGTTGCTGTTGCCGTCGCTGTTATTGTTGCTGCTGTTGTTGCTGCTGCTGCTGCTACTTGTGGTGTTGGTAATGCCAGTGCCAGATATTGGATACTGATTATAGGCTTTATTAGGATCATCTCGATACGTGTGAAGAAACTGAGTCATACATCCAATTTTAATCGAATTACCAGGTATATTAGAAACATCCATCTTGCAAGGAAAACCACTCGAACCAGACTCATAAAGCCAGTTGTAAGCCATCTCTGTCGTCATTTGGTTGGAATAGAAACCAAATTCTGGGTAGAGTTTGATTTCATTCATGTATCTAAACATATCAGCAATATAGGTGGATCCAAGTAGCTGTAGCAGCGTGTCGTCAAGAGGACGAGATATCCAAGATTCACCAGCTGGGACAAGCGGTCCTACCCCAGCTAATTGTGCATGATGGGCAGCGACGAGCATACGACATGATTTAGGGTAGGCTGGATTGAGTTTGCATGCAGTGGTTAGTTCTGCTAGTTGTTCTAAAAGTAGGATTGAGGTGTTGACAAATGCCGACATCAAATAAGCGTCTACAGACCCCTTATACGCCTGCAATAGCGTCGTATACGTCGGCCAAATGTTAGTCACACGGTCAGTTACCTTGCAGGTTGCACACGATCTATCTGGCTGGAAGTGATAGACGGTTCGCTCGTTGTAGGCCACTGAATTTTCACCTTGGGAAAAGGTCACGTTGAATTTTTCCTTGTACTCGCGATACACATAAGGTCCTACCTCAACAAAGTAAGGTGGATGACCATAGAGAACAGTGTCATTTAAGTTGGTCAAGTTATACATATGATAGCTCCAATACTCCACCAAATTGTTCTCGCCGCCTGGTGTCGAGGGGTCGTTGCTCGCCCACGTGTTGAATGCCTTCGAGTCGACTGACGCCGGTTTGATGATGAGGGTATCGTTCAACTGCTGGGAAAATAGCGTCAGGATGAAATGACACAAAAACATCCCACCAAGAAAGACGACAACTCCAGATAAGAAAGAACATATTGCCCATCTCCTGGTGGCCTTTGGGGTGCGGCACAAGCAGGTCTCGCACCACCCTCCAAACGCTGTGCAGCATGCTTCACACCGACCCATTGTTCTCACTTCTTCTCACGAGTTGTATATTAGCTATGTCAGCCCCAGGAATTACGGAAGTACAATGGGCGACACGGCGAGAGGCGACTTCAAGATGTCGACAATTTGCTATAAATAGATTAGACGTGGGTGGGAAAATTTCGGTTTTGGAGGCCTACCGACTGAAACCCTGAAATCTGCGAAATTCCCAGGTATTTAGGGGGGGTTCCTACATGTTGTCGATTTTGGCCAAGCCAAAAGTTTTCCGATTTAATATTCTAACCTTCAAACTTCAAAACACGAACATGTTCGCGTTCCGCGACTGAGGCAAAGGGCGAAGGCCAACCCCAGCCCCCGACAACGAAACGTCCATCTACCACTTTCATGAGAGGAGTAAGCTTTTCCTTTTTTCTTTTGTCGTCATCGGCGCTTGGCGGCGGGTCGGGCGACATGTTGTCACGTGCAACATCAGTAGCGTCACTGCCGGTGCTTAGTTTGGGCGAGGAAGGTTATGCAGCGTTTCGAATTCCTGGTGTTGTCCATGTGCCGTCATCTCATAATGACTTGGCTAGTTCATCTGTGGGTTAAGGTGTGCTTCTGGTGTATGCCGAAGGCCGAAAGTATGGCTGTGACGATTTTGCCGGCCAACACGACATCGTGTTGAAGCGCTCAATAGACTTTGGGCGGACATGGGGCCCGCTCATCGTTGTTGCAGATCCCACTGAGGTATTTAATTGTTCAAATCCTTCGCTGCCCAAATCAGGGCGCTGTCAGTTCTGGGATCCCACAGTTGTGTTTGATTCTGTGCGCAACAGACTGGTAATGCTGGCTGCGTATGCATCATCAGATGACACATCAGCGCGGGAATCAGGCTTGCAGTCTATATTCATGTTCACTTCTAATGATACGGGTCTTACATGGTCACGCCCTAGAAACATCTCCTTTTTTTTCCAAGATCATCATCCAGCGACTCCATCAAATGGGCACGGTATTCAGTTGACTGTGCCATCCAAATACGCTGGACGGCTCATCATTCCGTGTTATAGCGGCACAATTGGCAGTGGCGCCTACTGGTCTGACGATGGCGGGGAAACTTGGAACCAGACAGCTCAAGACAATTTTGTTGGAGTAAAAAGCTCTGAAGGTGACATTGTACAAGTCGTCAGTAACGCTGGTGAAACTGACGCTACCGGCACCAGCACCAGCACCAGCAAGCTGCTCTACACTCTCAGACTGGGGAACAAAACCGTTGCTGGATGCGGTGCTTTCACAAGATGTCGTATACAAGTTGTCAGTATGGATGGGGGAGCTACTTGGATCGATTATATGCCAGTGCCTAAGCTTCCAGGACCAATGTGCAAAGCTGGATTAGCACAAGTTACACTGCCACTGCCAAGTGTGGGTTCTGACTCAAAACAGAGCCATTCGCAGCAATTATTATTGTTTGCGGGTGATTGGTCGACGACATCGCGTGTAAATGTCACACTTTCTGTGAGCAAATATGGAGGAGTCACCTGGCCTGTTGGTCGTGCCTCAAGAGCAGTTGTCTGGCCCGGTAATGGAGGCTATGTAGACGTTATTGGCGTAAGTCCTTCTGAGACTGGTGGAAGTGGAGCTGCAGCTGCTGTTGTTTTTGAAAACAATACCTGTGCTGTCAGCTTGGCGATAGTATCGCTACCTCTGGCATACAACTCATAACGGCAGCAGAGACGTACATATAGGCGTCATAGGTTAGGGACGCATACACGTATGCAGCGAGAATGCCGATTGTTACCGATAATAACAATAATAGCGCAGGCATATCGCATATCATGCCACATTCATCATGCATATATTCACTGCAAATGCGTGAACAAAAAAGCTACACAATAATATTATATAGCCATTATTCTGCTGCTCTGCAATGCTAGCTTACATACGCCGTGTGCCTAAATGTCATATCCTCGTGTGTTTGTGTACGGCCGATCAGCAAATTAGCCGATGGTCAGAGAAGGATTTTGTGCACCACTTTTCGCTTGACGGGCAGCAGCCTGACGATCTCATCTACAGGAGTTTTGAACAAATCCATTTTTGTAGATTCTTTTGTCTGTTGCCAAGAGGATTCTCTGATTTCATAGTCTCTCAGAAGGTAATTTTTGGTAAAATCGTGAAAGAATCTCGTGTCGTAGACCCTCAGAAGCACATTATCGACACGCAGGTAAAACCGCATTCGAATCAGAAAACATGATTTCATTACCCTCGACATTACGGTAAGATTTGACAGACCATTATCAGCCAATTCGTCTTCAAACAGTGTCATATTACTAAACCAATCTATTTTTTCTCCATTCATGAGTAGCTGCACATCGATTTTCTCTGATGTCACCTCACCGACGTAGGCCTCATCCAATTTTCCCTCTACCGCTTCCTCCGAGCCACGCTCTTTGCCCTCGCTTTCGGTCGAAACTGCCCCGGTGTTTTTATTAGTACCCGTTTGCTTTCTGCCTTTATATTTTTGTTTCACACCGCTCACACTACCCTTGTAATTCGTAGTAAATGTCCAGTCCACGTTTGGGTCCAAATCTTGCAAATCCTTTACGGTCTCTTTTTTCTTCGCCCACTTATCCGCCATTTTTACCCTGAGGACACTTGTCCGGTTTCTTTCTTTTAATGCATCAAAAGTGTTGAACTTAATCTCAAGCCCGTCCTTGTGTTGAAATCTCAGCTGGTTGTGTCCAAACACCATTTCTGGCAGCATTTTCATTTTCAAGGATTCCGAAAACCTCTTCAGGTCATCAGTCCCCAGGATGTGTTTTTTTTCTTCATTAAACTGCCATTTATTGTGGTTCATTTGGTATTGCAGTAGAGCACAGTAGTCTCTTTGTCGCGCAGCCACGTTCGTCGGCCGTCGCTGGTCGCACGAGCACGGCTTTGATGTGGATGTGAATTTGCGCGAGCCTCTCGCATCCATTTTCGCGCCAAGGCAAGGCAAGGCTGTTGCTGCTGTAACAGCACAAGTCCAAAGCACATGCATGCGCTGCTGCTGCTGCTGCTGCTGCTGCATGTGCTTGGACACCAACTGCAAGCGCACGTTTACTGGTAGTCTCCACCCGTATGCGAATGGCCACGGTGCTGCTGCGTCGATTCGCGTCAGCAGTTCTTGGTACAGGGGTGGTGGTTGGAATCAGAAAAAACTCTGCCATTCCAATTTGTGAGGGAGTGAGTAATGGTGGTCATTCGAAAAGCAACGACGATAGGCAGCTAATGGCTCCTAACACTAACCCTGTGCCGGAAGCCAAAGGCTTCGACCCCTCCAGAATGGTACATATATATATATATCTATATCTATATATATATATATATATATATATATATATATAGATATATAGATATTTTGTTTAGCATGCAGTCGCTCCGTTTTTTCCATTCCAGTAGGCTAAACCTGTTGTGTGTCTTGAAACAACAGGATGGGTCGACCCTAAACCGTATGCGCGAGATGGTCGTGATGGGCGCACTGGGAATAACTGCGAGAACCTACATGAAGTTCTTCAATACTGTCACAATAAATAACGAATCTGGATATAGGGATGCGGTGTACAAGCGCACACCTGTGTATGAAGGAAAGGGTTTGATCACCGTCTCGAACCACGTCTGCGCAATCGATGACCCGCTAATTCCAGGCGCAATTTTCAATTATTGGGAGTTTTTTCGTCCACAATTTATGCGGTTCATTTTCTGCGCATCAAATCGGTGTTTTCACAAGGAATGGTTGGGTGACATTCTGTCAAGTGCGCGTGTCATTCCCATCACAAGAGGCTCTGGAATCAACCAGTATGGCATGCAGCTGGCGGGACAACGCCTCCAGCTTGGTGATTG
>JACKZZ010003615.1_pt1 | contig 14116 bp, 8 predicted proteins | sample 8027871 | NCBI WGS metagenome assembly JACKZZ01 (sample SAMN15724774, study PRJNA655200) | protist metagenome | isolation source: fluorescence activated cell sorting (FACS) single amplified genomes of... | place: USA: West Boothbay Harbor, Gulf of Maine | collected 2000-07-19
TAAAAACTAATATAAAGGATAAGGGATCATGGATAATGGAGCTATCATACGATATGTTAAGATATTATCTTAAATTAAGTTATGATAATGCTCATCAGCTAAAATTAATCGACGAAGCGAAAGTCTTCCGCATCTTGGGTGCCCTAATCACGTTCGGGACGACGTCCTCGGCCAAAACCGGCTCCTTCACGGTCACCCCCGCGTCTGTAGCCCCCGCGCTCACCTTTCATATCACTGCCACGGCGGCCTTCATAGTCTCCATCGCGTCCACGTTCGCCAGATGGGCGGGAAGGTTTTGCCGGACCCTTCGTCAAAGTTTCAGGGACAACTTCAGCTGGAATATGCAAATACTCACGCAAATACTCAATTCCTTCGTTCGTCAGGTAATAGTAATTATATCTCCAATTGTAAGTATGCTTCACGAGGCCACGACTAGTGAAACTTTTCATGAGACACAAAACTTCTAGGTTCTTAACGTCGTCGATTCTTGGATGCATGTTCACTGGATCTTTCTTCGCAACGCACACACCTTCCTTGAAGAGGTACGAGTACACCGCGATGCGGTTTTTCTTGGGAATAATCATTTTCGTTTCTTTGATTCGTTTGGAAGAGTGGTCGATGTGAATTGGGTCTCCTGCAGTGTTTACGTCAATGGATACGACGCGAGAAATGTCGGATGGGGATACCGTGTGCTCCCTGCGCATCACAATCGCTATTTCATTGCGTGTAGCTCCTTCCTGACGGACGACATCCATCCATGCCGCCGCCATGTTCGATTTGTTGACTGTTTCCGGTACTATGTCTATATCGGAAGTACCAGGTAAATAGCACAGGTTTCGGGACAACCAGTCAAGCAATATGAGCACATGATTGCAAATTCACATGAAAAGTATTTAATGCTGTCGTTATATAAAAAGTGAAGAAAGTTTACTAGCCACTCATTCATTCCAGTAGTCGAGGACTGCCTAATCAGACAGTCCACTGAACACATAATGAGAGAGACTATCAACAAAGCTACGCACATTACATATTATTTTTATGTAGTGTGGCCGTAATGGAGTAATTTTTCGTAACTTCACTCGCACGGCTTACGGTGTAAGTAAGCGTTGACCAGAGTAATCTCCATCAACGTCGCACGTATTTTCCGTAGGGATTTACAAAGGTTCACTTAAAATTGCCAACCAGAAATATATATCAGCATGGGTATTTGCAGAGACAGTCGTCACAAACGCCGAGAAACCGGCGGTCGCCGGAAGATTCATATTAAAAAGAGAAAGTTCGAATTAGGACGTCCTGGTGCGAACACAAAGCTTACTCCAGGTGATAAACGTGTTCGCGTTGTTCGTGCTCGAGGAGGCAATTTAAAATACCGTGCGCTTCGTTTGGAAAATGGAAACTTTAGTTGGGGATCTGAGAATATTTCCAAAAAAACTCGTATCTTGGGTGTTGTTTACAACGCATCCAACAACGAACTCGTTCGTACCAACACCCTGGTAAAGGGATGCATCGTTCAAATCGATGCCGCACCCTTCAAAGCATGGTTTGAAAAAACTTATGCGACCAAAATTGAAGAGAACGGTAAAATGGTTTTTGTCAATCCCGAAGAAAAGAAAAGCAAGCATGCCCTTCGCGATTTAAAGAACCGCCAAAAGTCCAGAGACGTTGCCACCAGCCTTGTCGAGCAAATGAACTCTGGCCGATTCCTCGCTGCTATCTCGTCTCGCCCAGGTCAATCCGGGCGCGCGGATGGGTACTTGCTGGAAGGAAAGGAATACGAATTCTACCAACGGCAATTGAACACAAAGAAGGGCAAGAAAAAATAACTCATGTGGTGATTAGTTGTTCGTGATGTCTCTCCAGATTTGGAATCACTTTCTCTTCATCTTTATTCACGCAGTGTTCGCGTTATTTTTTTGTACTGTCCGAATAGTCAAAATATTTATGAATGTAATTAATATTAGTGCTCTAATAATTAATACATGCTACGATGGTAGTAATGATTAAAAAAGATGTCGCCCTGCGCGGATTCTTGGTCGCTACAGTGGCGATTAACTAACTAGCGATGTAGTCTAAAAACTACCTCTTAGGGTTCTTCAAAAGGCAAAACTACAGTACTGTAACCACATTCATTCACTTCTAATAACGCGTCAAGTAGTACAAGGTGATGGTCCTGAAAAAAAATATTGTAGTCTATTTATTATAACAATTCTATGTGAAAATAAAATGAGGAACGAAAGAGACAACCAAAAAAAAAATAAGAGGGGGAGGGGGAGTGATGTTTGGAAACTGATACTCTGTACCTGTACCTGAATTCGATATTTAGTTTCCCATTGCCGTAGTGTGCCGTACAATTTTCTTGTTATTGTATGATTCCATTGAGGGTGTTGTACTAACCTCAGTATCTGCTCATACATCGCGGCGACGACTCAGCTCCTCTGACTCATTAACGTTTCTGTCTCTCACGTAGGCCTTCGACTTAACCTTGGCAGTGTGGAAGTTTACCCATAAATTCTGGTGACCGGTTCAAAACAAAATGAGACTACTGGTCGCTGTGATGTTGGTGAGCGCTGCAACAGCTGGCTCTTTGAAAGGGAGTGGGACACCGGCTGGACCTGTCGACTGGAGTGCAAAGAAGCATCCCATCGTGGGTGAATTTGTTCCATTTGGAAAAGCAATTCCGAGGACTCCTGGGACAACTTACTACACTTCCACTGGGAAACAAGAATGTAGTATTTGCAAAACCATCGTTGGCAACGCGAAGGATGCTGGTGCTTCTTTTTATGACTTGTGTGGAAATGTCATGCCACAATACCAAAAAATGTGCCAAGCGCAACAGAAGACTTTACAGTCGTGTCCTGAGTATATCAATGACTGGTGTTATCAAGATTTGGGCGGTTCTCAAAAGTTGCGATCGCCTTGCCCAGATCACTTAAAATGCCACTATTGCCTCGGTTTGAATCCTCTTCACTGCGTGTAACCGGACAGAAGGAAATTAGATAACGTCATGAATGTTGTTGGGAGATAGAAGGAGACATCGCTTGTTGTGCCCTGTCTGCGAGTCGGGTGGTTTTCTTCTTGTCGTGTTTGAATAAGTTGCATTGTTGAATAGTGCAATTGGAGCTTAAATTTATGAACGAATTTTACATGTTGGACAAAATAAAAAAGCAATCATCGATGTGAAAAATATCATATCATCATACAAAGGTTCGTATTATCATATCATAATTAAAATCACTACAGTACTTCGATAACAGATAGTGTCGGAGTACTCGTACGAGGGTCCGTTAGCCCCCCCAAAGTGTGCACTGGTGAGAGGGTCCTTTGTACCTAGTGTACCCATATGTGATCACTACACTACTACTATGTGATGGTCTACTTGATTTTGAACTTGGGAACGTACTGTAACGATATGTGATTACTACACTACTACTACGACGATGTGATGGTCTACTTGATTTTGAACTTGGGAAAGGGATGGGGGATTTCGATGCAGGTAGTGGATAAGACCCCAAAAAATTTGAAATTGTAGCGACCCCGCGTGGCAGCTGCAGCGAAAAGTTCCATATAAGCAAGCGGTACTTTTCTGGGTACGTCCCGTAGCTCTGGAGCAAAGCTACAAGGCGACCGCGGCTTAACCTCTTTTCAACTCAGACATAATCGCAAAGATGATCTTGGCTTTGACGCCCCTGCGGACGAAGGACGAGTAGCTGTCGAGGGTGTTGAAGATTTTATGGGCACTGCAGAAGATGGTCGAGATGAATTTCTTTTCAAAACCCCATCTTCTTTCGGAATTTCTGTATTCCGATGGTTTTGATATCCGACGTTCTCCAGTGGCCTCCGCGATGCGCGGAGGCCGGTAGACGGGCGTGAATTTTCACTTTCAGTTGATGGAGAGTGTTTTCGCTCTAGATGAAAAAGTTTGGCTCCATATGAAGAGCAGAGACAGGTAAACGCTTTGGAATAATGGCTCGAACTCCAGTAAACCACTCACGACACAGCATTTGATCCAAGGTTGGTCTTTTATCTGCATTCAGTCGCAAAATTGAATTTATCAAAGATTTCGCAGCGTGAGAAACGGTAACGTGGGATGGAAACGAAAATTCGCATGATTTGATTTTTTTGCACGTGGACTTTACGTCTTTCGTTTCAAACGGCGGCTTGCCGCATAACATGGTAAACATGATCACACCTAAAGACCAAACATCAAATTCAAAACTATGAGAGTGACCAGCGATAATCTCGGGGGCAATGTAATTGGGGGTTCCACAAATGTTTTCTTCCGCTCCTCCGCGGTGGCTAACTTGGCTGACAAGCCCAAGTCTCCAACCTTGATTTCCATGTTTTTGTTTAGAAAGAGGTTTCCCAATTTCATATTTCGGTGTATGACTTTGTGTCGACGCAAGTAGCGTAAGGCATCAATCATCTGCAACGAGCATTTTCAGCGTATCTCTGTTCTAAAGTGTGATGAAATCTGGAAGCATACCTTGGATGTGTGGAAAGAAATTTCAAGTGCATTAATTGCTGAGGCTTTCATTCTTCAAGTACCGTGTTATGGAAGAGGTTATTAAACAAAAAGGCGAGACCTCGTGGCAAGCCGGTGGTGCTGGGCACTATGGTGTGCGCAAAGAATATACGGAAACTGATACAGGAACGATGAAGAAACCGGTGCATTAAGAGCAGAAAGCAGTGCGGAAGGGCGCCATTGTCCTCGTCCACACGGTGCTGCATGATATCGAAATCCCTTTCCCAAGTTCAAAATCAAGTAGACCATCACATAGTAGTAGTAGTAGTGTAGTAATCACATATGGGTACAGTACGTACAAAGGACCCTCTCACCAGTGCAGAATTTGGGGGGCTAACGACCTCGTACGAGTACGAGTATCTGTACGTACAACTTTTCTAATCGTGCATATTATTTGGTACTTACAATATTAAAGTAGTATGCTAAACAAAAAATGACCTTACAAAATAGTTGTACAAGAATCAATAATATGCACACTTTGCTAATATGGGCGTACCAACGAAACGCTCAAAACCCTCATCCTAACGTTACGATAAGAGTGCATATTATCGAAATTGTTGTACAGACTGTACAACAATTTCTGTCGTATTCTGAAATGCCTATAATTTTACACTTGAAGTAAGAGAGTAGTTGTACAGAATGTTGTTGGTCGTAATGCTACGCTTATATTCGAAAATAATACACGCTTAAAAGTTGTACAACTTTTGTTGTAAATCGTTATATTTACACCTACTTGGGAGAGGTGCATGCAGGTTCTTGTGTTTATTTCAGATCCGAGATCTGCAATTCTTCATGTTCGACATGTTCGAGATCCCTGTCGCTGGCCACAGTCGGTAGAGCTGAATATTAATTGACTCTACGCTGGTTTATTACTTATATGGACTGAATGTACTCTCCCTCTTCAACGGTACCTTATTTCGGCTTGGAGCTATTTGTGGTGAGTGGAACGTTCGAATACGTCAAGTTAATTACAGTAATTATTTTGCTGAAAAACCAAATTTTAATTATCAACGAAAGTAATTAAAAATCGTCACATGTCGGAGAGGATAAATGTACCAAGTACTAACTGCGATGTTGCAACAAAGACCATTACTCTCAGGAAGTGTCTATGTGACCGAAGAATCTTATTTGTGCAAAAGATTATTTAACTTTTCGATGAGGAAACAATTTTTAGCTTCTTTTACACTAAGATTGAACGCGGTAAATTAATTTTTTGAAGAACGGGTCGCTTGTTTATCGTGTATATGAATCGAAACGACAACTTGCTGTCTCCAATTAACAGAAAGGATACCTTTAAATCAGGGGTTATTGAAGGCTTGTCTTCAGATGAAGACTGTTGCTATGGATTGTCGTCGAAAGAACTTCATCTTTCATCTATAGAGAGTTCTTCTTCTTCTTCCGATTTGGAAGCTGAGAAGAGTCGCAAGAGTGTCATAAAGTCGTGTGTCGTTGTAAGAAGTCAAAAAAGCCGCAAAGGCAATATAAATAGTTACCCATGGTATCCTGATTGTCTCACGAACGGTCAGCTGCTTGAAAATACGAAACGAAGTACGAAGAAAAACTTTATCGCACAGGATGATACTATTGACTCATCCCTGCAACAGGCTACCACGATTGGAAACGAGCACACTTTGACCGATGAAACACTACACCATTTAATTCGAAGATTTAAGAAGGAATATGTTCACTTATTGAAGAAAGAGACGGCAAAAATTTTATCCGAAAATGTTGCTACTGGGCAAATTTTGTTTACGCGCTATGGTACACGTTTACATAGCAAATCCCTCTACAGCGACGGTAGTAAGTCTTTCTTGCGTAAACTTGCAAGCGTTAATGATATGTTTCCGAACAATAAATTACGTGACGACGCCATGGATTTTTATTCAGACCCTGAATTTGCTACCCGACAAGGCGGAACACTGAATTCGCCCCAGTCTTGTGATTTTGTTTGCTCGTTAATCAAGTTCTCGCCTTTGGATGACGTGCTTGAACCAAATCGTATCGTAATGAGTCGTGCCGTGAACAATGTTGGTAGTGAAAGGATTTCCGGGGCATTGCGATTTACAAGGAGAAATGGAAAAGGTAATTCTAGGAGCAACCGACCTATTTTGGTCAGACCAACAAAATTAGCAACCGAGGTCATACCACATGGTCCTAATTCTTCATCATGGGTAACTCTAAAGAGGCAATTTTATGCTGATGATGACCCCATTTTACATTTTAAACCTTATTTTGGAGACAACGACGCAGAAGATGTAGTGTCTGCAAACTTTAAATTAAAAACGCACCATGAATTGGCACAAGAAAGGCTTTCAGAGAAAAATAACTTGACTGACACATTCTTGCTTCGACGTTTAGTTGAATATTTGAGATTAACGAAGGATGGGAGGGCGCACCATAATCTACCTGTAAAGGACCTCGTTGCCCTCAAGGGTGTACTTATGAAGCGTCTGGCTATCACAGACTCGAGTGAGTTAGATAATATAATTTATGAACCATTCTACGAAATTGGCGAAGAGAGGCTTCCTAATCTAAAAAGAAAATCTGATAAATTTTGTGATTTACCTTCTAACGCCACTGTGAAGGACGTGTTTGATTCTTACCATTCCTTGTTTTGTCGAGCTTGCAAAATATACGATTGTAAACATCATGGGAATAATTACGAAATGTTACGATTTTGGGAGTCAAGAGCAAAAGCACTTGAAAAACGAGCACCACAAAACACTGAAAATGAGAGGCAAAGAAGTTTAAGCCATACCAACAGGGGTTCTCCAGCACCTTGGTCGAATCGAGATACACTAGTTGCGGCGAAAGTATTAAGCTTATGCAATGGAAATTTATTGCGCGTCGCTGCACTACTGGGGCAAACGAAGTGGAACGAGGTGGGTTTACTCGAACGAAGATACCGGGATGCGGGACTTGGCTCATCGTTGGATACAATTATGGAACAGAAAAGGAGGCATGGTAGCAAGCGCTTGAAGATAAAAAAACGAAGAACGCAAATTTCAAGCGCGTTATTCAAAGTCATGGACAGTAATGACCAAGACATTGCTACACGCTTTTCCGCGTGTTATCATGATGATGTTTGTGCCAAACAAACGTGTGGTTGTATTAAGGGTGGCCACTTTTGTACAAAAGAATGCGCGTGCAATGAGTCTTGCTCTAGCAAATTTACCGGATGCAATTGTAGTAGAGCCTGCCAGACGAAGCAATGTCCATGCTGGGCCTCCGGTAGAGAGTGCGACCCCGATCTTTGCCGCGGTTGCGGATGTTCTTTACCACCAGATCATTCTATGGGGGTTAAACGAGCTTGTTGCAACTCTTCGATGCAGTTAGGCATGCACAAACATCTTCTTGTTGCAGAGTCATTAATTGCGGGCGCAGGATGGGGTTTGTTTAGCAAGGCTAGGATTAAGAAGAAAGAGTTTATCCAGGAGTATTTAGGAGAAGTCGTTTCTCAAGAAGAAGCAGAACGGCGTGGGGGAGTATACGACAAAAAGAATTTAAGCTTTTTATTCAACTTGAATAACGAGTTGGTTATTGATGCTTTTAGGAAAGGAAACAAGACGAAATTTGCGAACCATTCCTCAAAGCCAAATATGGTTGTGCGGATTGTTCTCTCAAACGGTGAGCATCACATCGGGATGTATGCTGCAAATGACATAAACGCTGGAAGTGAGTTGACTTTTGATTATGGCTATGCAAAAGAAGCTGTTGGGAACCTCTTCACCAAAGAAGCCGTAGTTGTTGGTTGGATGGTTGATCCTTCTCAGGCGAACAAAATACAAGAAATGAAGAAGGCTAGGCTTATAGGGAAAGATATTGCTAAGAAGAATTTTGATGCAATGTGCAAGAAAGCTACATCAATCGATGCATGTTTGTATCATCGTGATCACGAGAAGGTTGTAAACACGAACGCACGATTGTTCGATAATATATGGCTCGCCTCAAAGAAACGCTTTGATCACTTGCAGCAATTACGCGAAGCAAAGAGAGTTAGAGTTTTATATGGGTCTAAGCTAGAGTTTGACAAACGCATGAGAAGTTTATTTCTTTTCTATGATATGCTCCCCGGTAATGCAGATGTCGATGGGAATATTCGAACATGGCCTCCTCAAGGAGAACCAAACAGTGACTACGATAGCAGCGATTGTGATAGTAACAGTAGCGATGGTGAGAGTAGCAGCAGCGATGGTGAAAGTAGTAGCGATGACCAGGACAGTGCAGGAGAAGACTTTAGCGGCACTGATAGCATCATTGAGAAACGAAACACCAACGTGATGCAAGATATGTTGATAGATATTGTAGTCTGAGAAACATGTATTCTCAATTATGTGGTGTGATGTGCGTCAGCCCATCCCTTAGCCAACGTTATATTTGAATGCGTCTACCATTTATATCGAGAAACGACTCACTTTCATGCATGTAGAAAATCATCGTCTAAATAGTATATTGTTGGCTGTTATTATGGAAGATAGAATCGAGGGGGGAAGTATTAATGAGGATGGACAATCGAAGCCTTGGTGAAGGTTGTCAACCAGATGGCATCACAGTTTATGGAGGTCGGGTTGACCGTGGCATGTTTCCTATTGTCACACGTGGAAGAGTCACAATCCCCAATCAAAACTTGAACAGTTTAGCGAATCGGATGCAAGCGTTTCACACTTTTCTAGAGTACTGTCGTGAATTTGAGCTCAAGGTCGAGTTTTGGGATGTTCATTTTAGTCAAGGTTCGTTTAAACAACTGCGGACAAATGAAAAGAATAAATCAAAAAAATATTCTGATGCATTCAGTACATTTATTCAAAGAGAAGATGAGGAATTTGCTCCCGCTAGGGAGAATATGAGGCATTTGAATTCTAACCGACGTGGTGCCCCCCTGGTATCTTTGTTTGGAATGTGTCTCAGTGGAGCTTTATCAGATGGGGCCATCAAAGTCATCGAAAAACTTGCGACGATAAAATACCAAACTCCACCCACTGAAGGCAATCCTTCTGGTACCCTCAGTTACTTGCCTGCACGTGCTCAATGGGTTGGATTACAAATTCTTCACATTCAGTGAACCATTGTTGATGGTGTGGCGTTACCTCTTAAATCCGGGATCGCGGTATGTTCGGCTAATGCTCCAAGACAGTTACCGACGGACCGTGCGGTTGAGGCTGGTGAAGCGGGACCCAGCGGTTCTTCACAAATACCTAGATGGGGGTCTTTACATACTCCTACAATGGATACGATGTCTCACTCTGTAATGGTCAATCCTGTTACTGTTTCCCATGACAGAACCCGGCTACTCACAAATAATGCAGGCCACTGTTTGGAAACTCGTACGGGACCTCATCTGGATGGCGATGAGACTGTTTCACCAGATAGTACTAAAGTTATATCGAGTCTCACAACTGCCAATTCTTCTAATGCTTTTCAAGACAGCACCAGGCTCCTTTCAAAAACTTCAAGCCACTGTTTTGAAACTAGTGCAGAATTTCAGTTGGAGGATGTTGATACAGCTACGCCATCTACCATGTTAAGGAATTTAAATACTCGGAATCCACCTTTTCAAATCCGGTCATACCGGAAAGTACATACATTTCGTGAAAGTATGAACAGATTACACCAATCGATAAATCAATAACCTGTTGATTTAATTCGTTTGTTGCTCGATTACAATCAGCAAATACACACCTGTTTGATGGGCGATCATCAGAAGGTCATGATTAACTTCATGTATGAAGAACATTGTTTATATTTTAAATACAGCCATTATACTAGTTTCTACTTTGCTACATACTTCGCGCTACATCACACATCGGATGCCATTATTACCACCGGAGTGGCCCTAGTACTAATATAATATTATAATATTAGCATGCAATTTGTCGGTCAGTAGACTCCGCCTACAAAAGGTCACCAACAGAGCAGATCAGGAGACGAAAGTCGACTTCTTTCGTCGGCCACAGAATCGTGGAGCATCCTGCCAAGTTTAAGGACGCACCAGCAGGCATTCAGCCGCGAGGAAATCAACCAACTGGGTAAGGACATTAGATGTGAGAAGTGTGTAATCGAGAAGTGTTTATACTACATAGGGTAGTATAAAATGGAAGTATACAGAAGTGTATACAGTATACACTTCTGTATACACTTCCAATTTTTTTCGTATACCGGTACACTTCTCACATACGTCTTAAGGACATACAGTATCCGAATTTGGCCGAGATGGAGCAGGGTCTGTTCTAGGCCTACCATATATGGAAATTCCAACAGCCAAATATGGAAAAACAACAAAAAATATGGAAAAAATACATGTTAGAATGAGGGTCAAAATACAATGGATTTAGCACTTAAAAGGTATTTACGGAACTTAGAGAGAATATACAATTTACGGATAAAGGTAAGGTATTTAAGTTTCTATAATCGACGGCATTCACCATTGTATTCTTTGGTACAAAACGCATGCAGACGATTAGTATAGGATTAGCATCGCATTTTTTGTAGTCAATTTTCATATTTTTTATCCCCAAATATGGAAAAAATATTTCTCCATATATGGTAGGCCTAACTAAGCTGAGAGCTGAGCGAGTATAGAAAATATATAAATATATCATCCCATACATCGTCAATTTATGGTCTGGACTTGAGAGTATCCAATCGGCTTCTACGGAAACTATATTGGCGTGTTATGTAAGTCTCTCGATTGTATGTGAAGAAGCCGCTCAATCGCAGAACGACGACCGCCAGAGCGAGAAAACACCTGCACTGCACTTCACAAGGGTAACTGAGTATCGCGAAATAACTGAAAGTTCGACACATGCTGTCGACAACTGTTCAATGCCTACGGCCTCTTCTGAAGATAACACAGCGACACAAGTATGCAAAACCCTTTCGTCCATACTTACATAACAGAGCTGCCAACTTTTCGACCTTCGATGTGGTCGTTCCGAGCCTTGGTGACTCCATTTCAGAAGGTACTGTTGTTGAAATTGTTAAAGATGCAGGAGATGCTTGTTTGGTCGATGATGTTCTCATAGTGATTGAAACTGACAAGGTTTCTGTTGACGTCCGGTCGTCGGTTGAAGGCGTCGTAACTACTGTTCATGTTGCAGAAGAAGAAACAGTGCGCGTTGGCACTCCATTATGCCAAATTACGGAAGAAAAATTCGGTAACATGTCGCCTGCAAATGTCCCAGTTGAAGTTGCCCAGCCATCGAACGAAGGAACTGAAACCGAAGAAGTTTGTAAACCACCTGGAGAAACTCCTGTGGTAACATGTAGAGGGGAAAGTCGGGTGAAAATATCAAGGATGCGAATGCGGATCGCTGAAAGGCTGAAGGCGTCACAAAACACTACTGCAATGTTAACTACTTTTAATGAAATTGACATGACGAATGCAATTGAACTGAGGAAGCGATACAAAGATAGGTTCGAAGAAAAGCACTCAGTAAAACTTGGTTTTATGTCCCTTTTCGCGAAGGCAAGCGCTGAAGCACTTACTGAGATTCCAGCCGTGAATGCTGTTATCGATGACTCTACGAAAGAAATCATATATCGTGAATACATAGATATTAGTGTTGCTGTCGCGTCTCCGCGTGGTCTTGTTGTACCCGTATTGCGAGACGTCAAGTCCATGAGTTTTCTTGATGTTGAAACTTCAATTTCTGAGTATGCTGTAAAAGCAAAGAATGATCAAATTTCCATGGAGGATATGTCTGGCGGTACATTCACAATTTCTAACGGTGGGGTATTTGGTTCTATGCTAGGCACGCCTATTATAAACCCACCTCAGTCTGCGATTCTTGGTATGCATGGTATTAAACAACGCGCTGTAGTTGTTGCTGATGAAATCAAGGCTAGACCAATCATGTATGTGGCTCTTACCTATGATCACCGACTTATTGATGGACGAGAGGCCGTCACGTTTCTGAAATCGGTATGTAATAAAGTTGAAGACCCAACACGTCTTCTGCTAGACTTGTAATCGCGCCATAGGACATTTATTGTGGTTTCACTTATATATGGTTGTATTAGATTATCCGTCAGCACAACGGGCCTGTAAACCTAGCTCTATTTGCGCGATGGAAGGTATGGTTTATCTTTATTTTGTGTGGGGGAAACAGAGCTCTAGGGAGATGTAGACTGTGAAAGTGAAATTGAGGATCCCCAATCTCGAGGTCCTCCATCGTGTGATGAACAAAATTCTTAACAACGTTTTTTAAAAAGAGCGAATTTTAAACTTTTCTTACAGAACAAGGAAAGTTTAAAATTGGAATGCCTCAGTAAGTTAAACTTTTAAAAACGAGTTTTAAACTAAGATATATAATATCATATTGAACTAAGGTGCGTGCCACCAAGAATTTCCTAGATGCTGTGTGACCTTCATAGATAAGTAACATATAAAATACAATATAGTTGTATTTTTCACAGAATCCCTGTTTCATGTCAAATGGAGTACCAAATTGACGCAACCATCTCCTCCTGAAATATAAATTTTCTTGAGCTCACTTACTCAACTTACTAATCTCTGATTTAAGGAAGAAAAATCCGCAGTGTAATACTGTGTTGATAAAGTAACGTTGTTGATGATATAAAATAGCTATGAGCTCTCTGAATTGAACTCTAAGGTATCTAAACTTCTCACTTGCGCAACCTCGTGGTTGAGCTCGCGAGTGTGTGCGACACGTCGTTGTTAGGAACAACGCATGACTAGTGCCGTGCTTGATCAGTTTGCCTTTCGACTGCACAGCTGTCCTATGCTGTGCCGATATACGCACTGAGTCGGAAGGTCTCTTATCTGGTTTCGCTCTTGTGCAACAAGGTCAAATGTCACGAAGGTCATCCCTTAACAATGAGGTACTTATGTTATAGACTTCTGAGCCTATCAACTCGAACCCTGGATTCCCGATTAGCTAGAAGGTCAACTACTTAGAGATTACACCTTTTAGAAGGGGAAACCGCTTGTCAGGAGTTCATCTAAATGTCCATTCGGAAACCCATCGCTTCGCTCTTGGTTCCCAAATCCTTATCGATTGTCTTCTTTTGGATGTTATCCACAAATATCGTTATTCAAACTATTTAGACTATAATGCCTATCACACCTGGCTACAAGTGGGATAGAAAGTCAGTTGATAATCATGTTTCGACTACGAGGGTTTTATTTACGGAGGAAAATTCTGATTTTTTATTCATGTGATGAACACTGTTTTTATATTAAATTAAATACAGCCAATATTAGTTTTTTCATATATTTTAAGTTGTATGAGCGGCATGCGGCAGGGACACAGGAGGACAAGCAAAGGTTCATTGACTTGCTGCACGCAAGGATAGACCGGGAACGGGAGGCTCGGAAAGCTGTGTCACAAGCGCGCCAGACTCTTCGCAGACCGGATATATATGCCTACGTTGAGCGTCTAGGGATAAACTCTTCCCTCATACGCCCACATTATGAACTCCCAATTACTATGGTCGCTTCCTCCAGGAAAAACAAGTCCCGCCAGGGTATAACAATTCGCAAGAACAAACAGCCCGTGAGCACTGTTGAAAGTTCAAGTTCTCACTTGAACCGTACAGAGAGCTCTCACTCAAACAACGTAAGGCCAGCGTCTA
>JACKZZ010011122.1_pt1 | contig 14115 bp, 19 predicted proteins | sample 8027871 | NCBI WGS metagenome assembly JACKZZ01 (sample SAMN15724774, study PRJNA655200) | protist metagenome | isolation source: fluorescence activated cell sorting (FACS) single amplified genomes of... | place: USA: West Boothbay Harbor, Gulf of Maine | collected 2000-07-19
GACTATGAGAAAACACATTCCTATTTTCTATTTTTTGAAAAGGTAAGGACTGTTAGTTCTTTTTTTCTTCTTTTTTTTTATTACTACATAAACACATATGTCTTGTTTTATTATAAACACTTCAGTTAGATTAGAATTATTGAATCATTGGAAACAACCACATAATCAGCTCGTACGAGTACACCACTCGGTTTACTGTACTTTAAATCAATTGATTCGAACATTATTACATAAATTAAGTAATTGGAAGTACCATCGCAAAATAAAATTAACAGTAAGTATTTTTAAAGATCTAATTCCACAAGAGTCTTGTGAGGAAAAAAATACTAAATTAAAAATTAAGAAAGGTCAAATTGTACAGTATATTCGGGATATCAAACGGTTATGGAACGTTAGTATTAGTAAATCTGAATTATATAACATTTCTACCCGAGTACATCAATACCTCGTAGATGTCTTTTCTAATATTATCAAAATATCTGCAAATATTTTACAAATGAAAAAACTTTCCACGCTTAATCCTTATATTATTACACAAGCATGGTTATGTGTTTTTCCGAATAACCATGAATTTTTAAATATAAATGATAGGGAGGAAAATTTTGAAAAATACAATCACTTTAACACACAAGTAAAGCCAATTCAAAAAACAAAAAATAAAACTAAAAACTATACTCCTATGTATAAACAAGGTATTTACACATATAAATTGAGTTCTGTGGAGGAAGAAGACTCACAGTCAGATAAAGCAAAAACCAAAGTGTCAATATCGCCGGTGTATGAAAATAAGGGCTTACCGTTGTAGAATAAAAGTATAATGTGGATTTGTGTATATGATAATTTATTGAATATTAACGTAACAAATCACTCATTTAATATTTCAATCATTTCATTATACAGACTCTTCAGGTCAGACTGTGTTAATGGGGTACTCGTGTTTATATTATTGTTGTTAACGTTGATCATACCACGTGGATGTTCTAATTGGGTATTTTTATATTCAAAGGAATAGTATGTTGTTGTACTCTCTGTTCCAATATGGGCACAATCACCAGTATTACTTGTTTTATGGCTGCTCGAGTCATCCTTCTCGGTAATATTCAATTGGGTAACTTGTTTTGTATTCCCTTTTTTTAACTTTCGATTGTTTATTGGTTTCTGGGTTTTCGTGTTAAGTTGGCATATCACCGAAAAACACTGGAAAATCAAGTTTAACATCTTTCCATAATTAATATTATCTAGTTGGCTTATGGTAATTAACTTTGTGGCTATAAGACGTAGTTTGCGCGAATTTTTAATATCTTCGTTTAACCCCTGTTTTACATTATTATACTTGGAATACCTGGATTTTACTTCAATTGTATTAGATAATACATACTGATCATCAAGTGTAATTTTGAGTTGATACAATTGTTGTTCTTTTTTTTTATTAGCACTGGATACTCGGGTAATTCTAAATCGTATTTGCACAGAGTTTGTATCTAGGAATATTATTGTATTGATTTTTAAATACTTTGTAGGTACAGGTGTATTATCCGTATATACTAGCTTTATATTTTCTGAATTTATACGGTCCCGAACATCGCCTACAATAACGGTCAGAAAATTGTGGGCATGATCTCGATAATAAAGAGAAGGGGGTTGTTGCGATATATACATTTTTGAAAAATGCCCAGATGACGAAGTGTCTATTTTATATATTTTCCAAGCGCGCAGATCTGGACATCCGTTTTTTTTTATATATATTCAATTTAATTATATTTTAAAAAAATATACAATATATATATAAAACACATGTTTGAATTAAATAAAATGTATATATCAATAGTGGTACTTGTTATATGTATAATATTTTCCACTAGTACACAGATAAATACATATAACGCGGCCGATGATTTGGATACAAAAAGTCCCCAGAAGGTGTTTCAGATTTTAAACATAATTATTTTATCCGGTATACTCTTAGTATTTATGGCTATATTAGCAAATCGTGTCTTATCCAATTAATAAATCACGAGCACAAATATAACTAAAATATATATACGTAGCGTCGTTCATTGGATCATGATCGTGTTTTATATTTGGATACTTTTTCCGTATTTCTTCTTTGGTTTTTTTCCATAAGTCCCGGTTATGTATCATGGATCGTACATCGACAATATGTCGGTGGTATTTACCTAGTTTATACTGAAGCGGTGGCCTATTCAAATACACATCAAGGTAATAATTAATAAAACCACAATCAAATACGGGATTGTCTGATATTATATCGCATTTATAAATTTGGTCCATTCTGTCTATAATAGAAATTAACTTGAAAATAGCTTGATCAGGTGGTAATCCAAATTGATTAGCTTTCGCGAGTACCTGTTTTTGAATATGTTTTACCCAGAACTGTGCTTTACAATCATCATCAAATTCTTTGTTCTCTAAATTAAAGTAAATGGTACCCTTTTCTATTTCTCGGTTGTCTATTGTACCAATATAATAACCTACAGCAATTATACCATTTTTACTAACTCTGGAACCGGACGTTTCTATATCCAAGGCAATAATAACACCAGTGTTTTTCAATGTCATGTTTATAACTTTTAAATTAATACAAAATATCAAAGGGAGCTAACAAACATACGCACCTAAGTAGTGAAGTTCATTTTTTTTTTTTTTTTTTATTAACAAAAAGACTAATGACAAATAGTATAATACAACCCAATTACTATCATTTACCTAGTGGTACAATAAAAACTCTTGAGGCTAACCAAAATTATATTAATAATGTAGAATTTGTTAACGATCCTAATATACTTACAGACCCATACACTGGAACTGCTAATATTATAACTGACAATAATAAGATCCAACATGTCGGTTACTGGGTTAGCGCAATATTTACAACTGCACACCCGGACAATATAAATGAGTGCGTAATAAGCCACGAATTAGGAGCTGACCATAAAGAAATCGATGAAATTAAGATATTTGCGTGTAATACACATATAGTTTATTCAACAACAGAAGGTAAAAAACTATATAGAGATACCTTACCAGTTTTACTTAAAACAATGAACATCGGCAATGAAGATCAACATGTATCAACGGGTACATTTGAAACTAAAATAGACTTACCATCAAATTTAATTTCAAAATTTAACACGTATTATATACATATCAAACCCAAAAAAAACCAAGCTGGTATTAGACTCAATTGGGTTAAGTTCTATGAAAAACATATAAGTGCCCATTTTCGTACAGTTACAGATAAAATTGAAATCTCTGTCGATAATCTCAACAGAAATGTACAAGAAAAATTGAGTGAAATCAAACATGAAACTGATAAAATAGAGGTTATCAGATATATTTCTATAGCAGTACTGATATTAGTGCTTCTATTACAGATATTCTGTTTATACGAGACGTTTTACATCCATAAACATTTCAAGAGTAAAAATTAAACATTGATATTTGGCTCATCAGTCGATACTACATAATCTAGTACACACAGTGGTACTGTATTTATTTACCGATGAATAAAAAACTTTATAAAACTACTTATTCAACTAACTTTCTTGTAAACCAGCTTGCTTGTTCAGAGGATGAGCAGGTATCATTGTCTGATTATATCGTAATACATCTTGAATTATTCTTTCTTTTTGATCTTCCAGTACTGTGTTCATTTCCTCCGTGTTTATATTAGTTATCGAGGACAGATAACTGTGTCCATATCTAGTATGAAGCATTTCCATAGTATGCACTGCTTTGGTTACGTCAACCAATGCTAATATTGGGTTAATTGTAGCGGAAGCTGCAATAGATAGTTCAGCTGCTAACTTAAGTTTTTTTCTTTCCTCATTTCCTATTACATATAATTTTTTTTTTGTATTGTAATGATTTAAACATAAACAAATAATAATGAAAAAGGAAACTATACTCATAGTTGTTTCTAACATTACTTTTGGAGCTTGGTTGTCTATTTTCATGTATTATTTTTTTTTTTGTTTTTCCGAATAGACCTGGACTCTTTTATCAAAGAAGATACGCGATACACCTTGCGCTTGTTGTTACATTCCCGTTTACTATACATAACAGCTACACCTTTATATATTCTTTTATATTTAAGTTGATGTAACACATCCGGATTCAAACACGAAACGGTATTCACGGGTTGTATTTTCATCGGTTGTTTATCCCGTAATTTCACAATATAAGGTAGTACGCTTATGAGAAAATCAAATACCTTAAATCGATCTGCCCATATATAAAACATGAATTGACATAACGATATATCTATATATTTACCACTAAGTAACTTGTGTTGAACTAAGCTTCCTCTACAAAAACAATCGAAATAAGTTTTTGACAATTGATGCATTTTTGTATGATAAGCTGAAACTAGATCGAATAATATTATAGTACGTTTACTTGGAAATGGGTACTGTATAATATATACATTGTCTGGATCTGTTACGTCTAAATAATACGAAGCAGGATAATACTTAGGGTATTTAGTAACCAATAAGTCAATAGTACGACCTGATATTTTTAAGTCGGAACAAGGTCCATTGTGTATCAGATTATATATTCGTAATATATCACTGTCAGTTGGACACTCTTGTAGTATTTTATTATATATCATCCTTGTTTTAGGTAATAAGTCAATTGGTACAATAGAAGACTTACTCGAAATAGTAGATATAGATACAATTGTTTTTTTACTATGTACATACCAATTACAAATAAAAAATATATTCAGATTTTCGATACCCATACATGAACCTAAAAACTCCCTAAATGTATCCAAGTAAGTTTTATTATCATTTTCAATAGCACTCATTAAATTATCCCATTGTTTTGTTGTCATTTTGATGTATTTTAACTTGACCGATATTATATTTTATTTTTTCTTTTTTGTTGCTATACCGACCTAGTAAATCTAATAATTTTTCTATTAGATTTTGTGCAATTATAATAGATTCTGTTTTTTTGATATAACTTGAATCGTTCTTTATTTCTATTTCAACCTCGTTGATCAATGTAGCCTCACAGGCAGTTTCTTTACTGGGGCCACTACTTACAGTTGTAAGGTCGTATTGATATAGATTTTGATATAAAAATGATTTGCGGTTCTGTAATCGCACAAATTCCGGAATTAACCCAAATGAGAATGCTTTTTGTGGTATTTCTTCTTTGAGATTTATACGTAAATCGTACGGGCTATTGGTACACTCTATATCGATAGTTGTGATAGTTTTCTTTATCTGAATATTATTCAAACTTGGATCTGTAAAAACCTGCTGCCGGATATTTCCTTTATAAAAAAAACTCGCAAATTCACACTCCGTTAAATTTTCTATGTATATGGAGTGGAATAATGTATCATATAACTTCTTAAAATGAAGTAGATGTACACCAGGTACGAACGACTGAGTTCTTTTGTTATATATTCCTATGGATCCTTCCAGTTCTAATTTTGGGTTTTTTTTTATTTTATCTATTAGAGTGGTGATTTGGGATATCAAATTTGACATTTTTATGTGTTCTATCACCATGTCAATATACTAATAAACAAAAAAATCAGTTGTGTGGATTGTTACATCACAGGTTCACTTATCTTTAAAATTTGGTTGTCTATAGCGTACAAATAGACAGGTAATAAATGATTGTTTACCAAACTGTGCCTATTGATCGTAAATTCTACACAGGTACCAGTGTGGGTATAAGATATGGGCTCGTTATGTATTTTTAAATTAGGCATCACCGATAGTGGAATGGATGTGACTATGTCAGTTGTGTTTTGTATACGAAAAAAAGGTGAATGAATATGCGCATATCTACAAACCCGAGGACCACCAAATATATAAGTGTAACATGTGTATTTATCCATCAGTTCCATTGTGCACAACGTCGCGAGAGCACCACCTAAGGAGTGGCCATTAATAATTATTTTATCTATTGAAATTTCAACCAAGGTATTTATTATATCTTTTCTAAAATTGCTGTATATATCCAAGAACCCTTTATGGCACAAACTGTGGTTTTTGTTACCACAAGTAAACATTGCTTGTTTTTCGTTTATATTGTAATAATTAGCTTGCTTAAAATTGAAATTCTGTCTCCATTCATAAGTATTGGAGGTACCTCTGAAAGTAATCCAAACAACCCGGTTACTTTCAGCATAGTGTATTGTACCTATGATACTGTTATTATAATATAGCAACTTTTTTAGTATTAATCCTGGTGGTATTTGTAAGTCGTCTGTTTTGTGTTTATGATAAGAAAGAAGTACAATACGGGATATTAAATCAATACAATATCTTGCTACCACATAATTAAAATTTCCTGTTATATCGATGGGATATACAAGATCGTTTTTCCAAGTTAATAGACATAGACCTGATTGAGGTTCACAAAATACGTCGTTATTAAACACTAATTTGGTACTAATAATCAGTTTTTTCAACCGTTTCTGGAACATTGCAATATACAATATAACCAGCAACAGCAAAATGCTTACACATAAATACACAGCACGTACGGTAATTTTGTATTTATTATCAGTATAAAAAGTCATTTTATTTCATACACAAGTGTAAAGTTGTATTTTTATATATATATAATCTAACAAAAAAAAATAAGGATATTTTCTATAGTACTTAACATATATTTTTTTTTTTTTTTTATTAATAAAAATAAAGATGCGTCTACCTAGCAAACAATATATAAACGAGTTACTGGATGAAAATACATGTACAAATGTTGTAGATTGTCCACAGATATACAAACAAACATCAACCATGATAAAGAGCCATCGAAATTTTTACAATACGTTAGTAGCCCTTGGTATGAGTAAGGGTCAGTTCTTGGAAACATGTATGGATGATAATAACAACGAGCGTTTCTGTAGAACAAAAGCAACTAAGTTAATTGAAAAACAAAAAGCAAAGGAAGAACTTGCATACCAAGAATATATAAACAATCAGCTCAATGGTAGGAATTTAGAAGAACGGACTAAAAAATATTATATTAAGAAAATAAAAAACAAATTGTATGAGTTCGGTAAATTACCGGGTAATGCATTATTACTAAGGGAATTGATTAGTAAAATGAATTTAAGAGTGAGTATAGAGCTAAAAGAAAAACAAGAACTATTACAAACCATACATCAATTAGAGAAGTTACAAATATCATTTGATAAAAATTACAAAAAAGAATATCAAAATAATAAAAAAACAGCTAGTCACATCAAAAAAGCAGTTGCTATTTTAGAAAATGGAAATGATTCTAGTTCAGAAAATGGAAATGATTCTAGTTCAGAAAATGGAAATGATTCTAGTTTAGAAAATGGACATGATTCTAGTTCAGAAAATGAAGATGACTACTATGAAAAAACAGCCACTGTGGATCATTACAAAAAACCTAAAACAACTCAATGTACGAAAACAACCCAAGCAGGTCTTAGATGTAAAAACACCTCAATGAAAAATAAAGAGTATTGCCATATGCATAGACACCGTAAGTAAAAAAGTAGGTTTATTATAGACTGGTTCTTTTTATTATCTATAAAACCTTTAATAATCCATTCTCCATGTAATAAAAAATAAAATATTTATGTTTTATTGATAAGTTCGTGATTAGACCTTTTCTTTTGTAAGTTTTGTCTAAAGTTAATATTAAACCTCTGGTAATTCATCTAAAGTAGAGCGATCACCTTCGAATAACATATCCCAGGAAAGAATGAATGCACTTGACGTTTGAGCATTACCAGGTAGTCCTTGTGGTCCTTGTGGTCCTGCTGGTCCTTCTGGTCCTTCTGGTCCTTCTGGTCCTTCTGGTCCTGCTGGTCCTGCTGGTCCTGCTGGTCCTGCTGGTCCTGCTGGTCCTGCTAGTCCTGCTGGTCCTGCTGGTCCTGCTAATCCATCATTACCTTTATCGCCTTTTTGACCTTTTATATAATAATAATATATGGATGATCTATTTTTGCTTACGTAAACACAAATAAACAAAATACAGCACAATATGAAAAATAAAATTATAATTACACCTACCCGGTAGGCTGTTACAGATACAGGTACGTATTTTATATATATACTACGGATATCCAAAACTGGCTTATCATTCAATACAGTCCAAAACAACGAAATTATAATCGATAGCACAAATATTGAAATTATAATAACACATAATACGAGAGATTTCATTTCATTTATATTGATATTTTTTTATTAGTGTTAATATCAAAAATACAAAAAAAAAAAGAGAATATAGCAACTAAGACCATGGTTTTCTTTTTGCTTTAGTATCTTTGTAGTTATAAATGAAGTCCATTTATGGAAGTGTTTTTTGGCAGAAATAGAAATTGATATTCTGTAAATTTGAGTCGTTCTCCCTCAATATGATAGGAATACCAATACACTCACCCTCTAAAAGTGCAAGTTTTGCAGTGGTTGGTACCTCATTCGGTCCATCTGGCATACGTTGGAATTTCTTTGCTGCTCTAAGTTTATCATGAATTTCTGTGAATTGTTGTTCAGTGAATATCTTTTTACCAAAGGTTTCTTCGAGATCAGCTGTGTCGATACTCCCATTAAGATGCTTAGTACTATTGATCCAATCCTTCAAGGCCTCATCTTTCAATGATACAGTTGATAAACTTCTAACATATGCAGCAGGTTGGTTGGTGAATAAGATAGATACAGCGTCAGTTACTTCCTTCTTCACTGAGCTGTCGAGCTCAGTTTGATTGTAATTTCCGTGTGAGGCTGTAGCAGGTCTGTCGGCTAGTGCTGTGTCGTTGGCTAGTGCTGTGTCGGCGACTAATAATTTAGTAAGATATACATTACGCCAATGGTCTGATTGAAAATTACCTATCGTGGCTTGCGGATTATGAGCCTCGTCTGTATTAGGATCTGTTACAGGGACAGTTAATTCCACATCACCGAAAATACTATTGAGATCAACAGGAATGAATATTTCTCTATCAAACTTGTCAGGTGGTACTACAGCCAATGCATCGGTAGATGAAAGAGTAACTGTTGTTTTCTCCGTTGCTGTAAATAAAAATTCAACGTAATCATTAGGACTAACAGGCATGGTAACGGACATTTATTTATATAAAAAAAAAAAAAAATTCATTTTCAAACACACTACATATGACATATTTGTTCTTTTTTTTTTACTTTCACTAGTTTCCATGTAATGACAAACCGGTAATATATTTAGTGGTATAACCCATATGTAAAGTGGGATCTTCGTCTTTACCTGGTGTTACTATTCTCGCACCTATACCCGCGAAGCATGGTTTACAAAAATCTATACTCAATCGTTTCTTAGAAATTCGCATACATTCACAATAGGTATAGAATTGCTGCTCAAAATGCTGGAAACTACAATGACCATCTGCCTCAATTTTACATCGATCACTTATTACAAATGCCTGTAATGGATTAGTTTCCGCTTGCATGTTACTTTTAGTTTCGTAAAAATAATTCGGTAAAACACCCTTGTCCCATATACCTTTGTGTTGGTATTTATCGAGTAGATAATGGTAAGCTGTTACTGATTTTTTCATAAACGCAGCAATTTCTAGTAGACACTTATCGAATAAATTTGGATCAGCATTTGTGATTGGATTACCAAAACGGAAAATCAACATTCGCCTGGCAATATTACCACCTTGGTCAATCCACGGTGGGTATGTATTACCCGCGAAAGCTCCAGGGGCTAACCATTTTCTGGTTATCGCTAATTTATGTTTACGCTCAATAGATATATCTTCCCCAGAAACCATTGAATTCCACCTAGTTAGTGAAAAATTCATTTTGTCATCCAAATCATAACAAAAAAATACATATTTATCATTGATATGTTCCAAAGAAAAACTACGTTGGCCTTCACTCATCAATATACCTACATCTACTTCTGAGTAGATTTTGGCGGCAACTTTTAGTAAAGTGGATTTGCCTGTACCACCTGCACCCACTTTAAAAATCTGCACTTGCCAATTATCTAATTCACCAACATTAAACATTAATCTACCGATACACGCATATAACCACAAACATACATCCGGTTCGAAATTTTGACCATCTAGTATTTTTTGGATATTAGGGGTAGGTATGTCCAAGGGGTGCTCGGTTTGGTAAGCGTCCTCGTCGAAAAACGTGTCCAAATAATTAGCACATACAGTATTGAAATTACACAAGGAATCAGAGTTATACGCAAAAAACCGATTCGTTCGCGCGTCAAAAATACCGTTACGAAAAGCAAATTTCGTGCGATCCTTTTCTAATGTGGGTAACCTGGCATCTTTGCAATTTTGTAAATAATTTGTACACATAGATACGACATTGGCACTATGAGTTAAAGAATAGAACTTATCTTTGTTTTGCTCAAATGGATATATACATTCATATAAAAAATCACTGATTTCAATAGCATACTCGTAAGTATGTGTAAAATACCCGTCTTTAGTGAATCTGGGCGCTAATAAAGATGAACCTTGTTTACGATAACAACGATTATAACATTGATTTAAATAAAATAGAATCAACCACTGATGATGCTTAAAATCCACTTCGTCTATCGGCCGAGTATACATATCAAGACTAATTTCTGGTAACGCACCATGTAGTGACGGATTAGTAGTACATACCTGCCTAAACATCAAAACCAGCGATTCGTAACCGTTTGTAGTGTAAACTCCTAACATGTCGACTTTCCGAATTAATTCCGACAATTCCTCTTTTTGTCTATGGAGATCAATTAATGAAGGAGTATCATCTAGTTGATCATCGATCTGTTCTTTTTCTTCTTTCTGTTCAATTGATATTTTTGTGTCAGCGAGTGTAGTTAAAAATTCATTTTTTACATTTATAAAAAAGTTGAAGAACTTAGTATATCTCGCCTCAATATTTTTAGGTTCGACGTTACCAAATAAAATCATATTACGTTCAAATTGATCTGCTAATTCACCTCTTTTACACAAATGTTCTTCCAAATGCAGAACTGTATTTACCAGCCCTTGTTGGGATAATCTTAAAATGTCATCCGACGAAGCCCTCTCTAAATAATTCGCAATAACCCGGTAGCGTTGCGCATTAGTTAGATTGTCATTCACATGTAGATCTGAAGATATAGACATAATGTAGATATGAGTGCTTATAATCGGCCTTCTAGAAATGTAAAACCAAAAAAATTGACTATACCATATTTATTTTTATTTTAGATGTAAATAAAAAAAAAATAAGAACATGACAGATGGTTATATATCTTTGGTGTTGGTGGTTTTTATGATCATTGCGGTGTACTGGTTTGGTATATACGGTGCAATAACAGGTTTCAAATCGAAAAAAATCGCGGCCAGAAATGCCGCAATTGTAGCTGTTGTTGGTCTTTTTTTACCGTTTTTACCATTCATTTCGATCGTAGGTGGTATTTTGGCAATCTGGTATAGTTATGAAGAAAATTATGTAGATACCGATCCTAGTATATAACATATAATCAATTGATTTGAATCACCCCATAACAAACTATTATAAGTTTTTCCTTACCGCTGATCCTCCGCTATAAAACTGGGGCTGTACTATTAATATTTTGATATTTGACAAAAATGCGCTCCATAAACACATCACAAGAAACGCGAAACTTTTCAGGTTTAGCGAGCTCTAGTTTTATCAAATCTCCTAATTCAGAATATTTTCCCGATGTCTCATTATGATTACTAGATTTTTGACCAAAATTGAAAAATTGTAGGATACCCGAATTAATAGCTGTTACAATCAGTGCAGTTGACCTTACCCAATCATATCGCTCATCTATATAAGACCCAGTACCACCGATAACCAACGGAATTAACATAGATGGTAAACCAAATATAGTATATCTCAATTTAGTACGTTTCATTCCCTTATGATGGTCATTAGCCAATTGATAACATGACTTCTGTATATTTTGCAGCTCACTTTCTGTATTCGTAGACCACGGTAGATCAATACGAACAGCAGTGTTTTTAGTGGTTTCTTCCCTTTCAAATTCACTGTTATTCATTAGTAGAGCCAGTTTTAATGTTATATTAAATTACTGTACAAAGCAAATACAACGCGTTCCCTATGTTAAAAATTTCACACATACATATATTATAAAAACGAAAAGTAATGAGTACAGATGAGCCCAATATAATAACAAATAAAGAAATGACAGAGTTAGAAATCGAAGAGCCATCTACTCAGGAATCACAAACTACCCGATATGAAACTGATAACCCATACGAAATTGAAACGGATGATAAAAATGAACACAATACAATAGAAATAAATATACAAAACCAACAAAACGAGATACAACTGAGTGGGTGTCGACAAATTAACGGTAAAATTTCCGCCATAGATGTACTGGAACATTATTATATATTATCTAAGAATACTAGTCGTAAATATTGGAAAAATTTTAAAGCAAATCATCCAAATACAGTAGTGTACTATGAAAAATTGAAACCTGTATACGGCAAAAGAAAAGTAATGACAGAATGTATTGAAATGAGTGATATCCAACTGTTATTAGATTCCATCTCTCCATCAATCAAACCACCGCAAAATACATATGTGAAAACAAACACTAATCACGAGTATGCTGCGTCGAATAACAACGACTTACTCATTAGGTTACAACAACTAGAAACTCAATTTCAAGAGTATAAGCTTCTCAATGCAAAACAAGAAACTACGTTGGCTCAAATGAATACTGTATTAATCAATACAATTCAAAAATTTATTACGTCTGGTATAAATATAAAGGACATTACCCAATAATAAAAAAATTATTACTATCAGTATAATATATACAATTATATGATAATTATTTTTTTTTTTACGTTGTAACAATTCCATCTGTATATTATTTTGTTGAAGTATCTCTAGAATCGCTTGTTCTGATTCATCATAAGACAACGTGCGCTTTCCTACTCGCTCATTCACAGAATTATGAAAATCACATACCCATTTAATTAATGTTTCTCTATTATTAAGCACCGGGGGAAATTTTTCCAGATATGAACTACAGTGGCCGCTACAGAAGGAGCACGGTAAATTGTCACATATTCCGTATATTAAATTAGAAAATGATTCTTGTCGTTCCTTATCAGGATGTTCCGGGTAAAACATTGCCAGTATATGTAACAAAGTCCATACGTGGCGACCCCATGTATTCATAGTTATTTATTGTAGGAAAAAATTAATATGATTTCAAGATCCATCCGTAATAGTACTGTGATTTCTTACAGGTATAAATATACTAGGGCTTCTACAAATGGGACATTTATCACTTTTACTAGTCTGGATATATTGTGCAATGCATTTATGATGATAAATATTACCACAACTACTACTACAAAATACATTAGATACATCACAAACGGGATCACATAAAGCTAAACAAATACTACAACTCTGAGCCTGGTTTGAATAACGAGGGACTACTTTAGTTTTGTGTACATAATTATTGTTTATATCTACTACCAGTTTATCATTATGTCTTTTCACATCATCTCCGTACCACCCCTCATCGGTCTGCTCACGATGGTTTGCGAATACTCCTATGGGTTTGAATTGATAGTATGATACATCATTCATATATGGTGGCTCGAATATTTCCTCGTCTTCCGATGCACTGTGATCGGGGTAATCAATTTCATCACTCTCTGTGTCTGAGTGACCTGATAGAAATACACCATCATAAATATCCGATAACATTCCAGGTTGTGTTGTGTTATAGAATAAATAATTCATAGCTGTATTTTTTTTATCAATTAATTGATATTTACATACACCTACCTCGGTTGACATACGACTTAATAAATATCTGGAACTGAAAGAAACAAAATAATTGTATACCAAAATTTTTAGTTATATATTTATATATTCGACATTATATATAAAAATTGATGGAAAATTTGTGGATTTTTATTTATTTTTATAATAAAATGATCTGTTTAATTTTACTTGTACTTATTTGTATGGTACTAGGTGTATTTTATTATAACAGAAGACATTGTGGAGACCGAACAGGTAAACAAACATTCGTAGTCTAATCTAATGAGGAAAGACACTGCGTTTTATTTATTTT
>JACKZZ010012252.1_pt1 | contig 14114 bp, 10 predicted proteins | sample 8027871 | NCBI WGS metagenome assembly JACKZZ01 (sample SAMN15724774, study PRJNA655200) | protist metagenome | isolation source: fluorescence activated cell sorting (FACS) single amplified genomes of... | place: USA: West Boothbay Harbor, Gulf of Maine | collected 2000-07-19
TTTAATAATAATTATTATTTTTTATAATAATATATAATATAATATAATATGTTAACTTAAAACGAAGGTGCTAGTGTAGTCAATACAGTGTTTTACGGTGACGGTTCCGCGCGCTGCATTGTTGTGGTGATCGACATAATTGTAAAAAAGCAAATGTTGCAAGCATTTCGGAAAAAAGTGAAACGCAACCCTGCAATAGCGGGGGTGCCATTTTTGTTGTTAGTTGTAGGTAGCACTTTAGGAATTGCAACTTTTCAAGGCGGAAAATACGACAGGTGGGACCGTGTAATAAAATCGCAAACAGAAGCTGAATATAATATAGAGGAAGAATATCAAAAGACTATGCGCAAAATGGATATATCGGATTATGAGCCTATCCCTATTCAACGGCCCAGTGAATAGTTTTTGGTCTATTACTACGTTGTATTCCTGTTCAGTAAAAGAGTAATATTGCTGAGACTAACTTATTTCAGTCTAGAAGTGGGGCGAGTAACTTGAAAAAATACAATAAAAGAAAACACAAACTTTATTCTCTCTTCTATCATACTTTTTATGAACATCTCTCATCATTTACATTTTGTGTATATAAAAAAAATAATTTAGATTAATTTAATAGCTTTTAAAACTGAACACTTCGTTGTTTTATAAATTTAAAATCATGTCTCTTAGTGTTGAACCACCTCCTACTGGGTCATACTTCCATTTACCGCTCGATGGATTTAATGCTTCACGTAAATCACGTTTTCGTTTTACATTACGACTTGTGTCAACTGCATCTTCCTCATCCATGCTATCAAACATTGACCCACTGTTTAAGCTTCCAGGGCAGCATACAATACTATTCCCACCTGGGCATTTACCGAATTGTATATTTGAACTACAACTTCCAGTGTTTCTATCAAAGCAAGTGCCAGCACATGTACCGCATTTGCTATTAGTTAAGCATCCTCTTCCACCGCCGTATTTAACACAATTTTGGCATGCAAAATTACTTGGGCATCGACTTGCACACCCTTTACCACCACCACCATTCAAACAAGTTGCGCATGATGATTTAGTGGATGACCCACCGCCACTAGTACTACTACCACTACCACTACTACTACAGCCACCATATTTTGCAAATTTTGATTTACGATCACTCAAGCCATTTGTACCACCATTAATTACACGTGTTACAGCATACGTATCGCAAAAATTACTGACACGACGACGTACGCGTGTTTTCCAAAAATGCAATGCCACTTTAGCAGCAATTGCAGGTTCCTTTGCTCGGTCTGGATTATTAACTAAATCGACACCTATGGCATTGCCAACAGTAATATAATTTGCTCGCCCTGTCAGTTGAATGTATCCACGGCCTTTGAAGCGTCTGCCATCGCCTGGTTGATTATTGCCCAAATCTGAGCGACCTTCATATGCCGCTCCAGATGCATACTCTTCCATGGTATTGAAATTATCGCATTCATGAGAACACTGTGCCATGAATTGCCTTGCTTCTGCTCCTCTTAAACCAGCATTGTAACATGCATCTATCAACGATTGTTCGCGTTGTCTATTTGGCGAATAACGTTGGATGCCTTGAACTTTACCTCCACTAGACGAATCCATCATAGACTCATCAAATGTCTCCTCTTTGTCCACCATTTGATTGACAATTTGTGATGCATGGCGCTTACTTTCTTCAATCATCTCTTTGCCGTCCATTTTACATTTAAACTGACAGGCTTTGGCGTCACCAAAAACAAAAAGACATTTTTGGACACATCTATTAAATGCGTGATTTACAATTTTTTTAAATTGCTTGTGGAATCCATCATCGGCGTCGTCTAATGTTGCAGCTTCGTTACTGTCAAAGAATGGGTTTTCCTGCACTGGTGGTGCTGGGTCGCCATTGTTGCCATTACCTCTGCTAGGGCCTAATGCTTTCAACATTTCTTCGTATACATATTTATCGAAAAATGTCATGACGTCATCCACAGCTTGTTCTTTTGCTCGAGGGACTTCTTTCATAACAATTTTATCACCAGCTGATAAACCTGTTTCTGGATCAGTAACAGTTTGTCGAACAATTACAATATCAGGTGCTACTGCAAAACTCATGGCTGATTTTAATATAAAAAGTTCCACTGCATTTTTCTTGTATGGTGCTGTTGTGAATAAAAGATATTTGCATATTCCAGCTTTATCGCATTTTAAAGTGCGTAAAAACACTGGTGCCTTGCCTGTTACAGCCGCCTGCAAGCCTTGTTTAAATTTCTTTAGTTCAGCTGCGGTTAAACCTAAGGAACTTTTAAACTGCTCAGCATAATCTAACAAGTATGTTTTTGCCATACCTTTAGAGTGTGTCAAAGACAACTGTTGCTTAAGGCTAGAAAACGTTCCATCTCGTAAAATAGTTTGTAAAACTTTTGAGCATTCACCAGTACTTTTATCTAAGTCACCTTTACCAGTGCAATCTTGTATTTTTTTCTCTGCCGCCATTGCAGCTGGTTTTAAATAACTTGTAACAGCTGCTGCCAAACCAGCTGGCTTAGTTGCTTTCGCTTCGTTTAAACTAGCTGCGCATAACAAGATACCAACGCATGCAATTAGTTTCAACGCAAATAGTACACTATTCATGGTTATTTTACTAAATCTTAAATGAAACGGGCTACAATCGAACCAATGTGTTTCATCCACGTGTGTGTGTGTGTGTGTGTGCCACAACTCGTTGTCGCTCCATTATAACATGTGTTGTTTCTATGATATATAATATTATATCACTACTATTTCTATTATTAATAATACTGCACTGTATGAGTCACTACTATTTTCTTTCTCGTGTAGTACGTACTACTATTGAAATATGTAATACACGCATCCGACACGTGAAGGTAATAGTGTGCTGTTATGTAATAGAAGACTACTTCCAGCAACTCGATGCTCCTCCTCTCCATGGTATTCCGATGCTAGCCCAGCTAGCTACCTCAATATATTTGTAGAATCTTGAACTTCCCTCTCCGACTGCGCTGAAACATTTTAATTCATTTCATTGGATACTTCTGCTGTGCGCTGTACTTGTTACAGTAGCTACAATACCCGAACTGGTGGCGTGCTGTGGGCGTGCTGCTTGCTGCTTGCTACGTGCTACTGTACATACCACCAGGTGGTACAGCCTACCTACCCTTACCAAATGCGAGGGGCTTTTACATAACGGCGTACTATATAGACATTAGTAGCTAATGATACTTAATGCTAATAAAAGGTAAGTAAATGAACATTTTTATTGTATAATTAATTGTAGACACTGTTAACACTGTTAACACTGTTAACAACACAAACATTCAAATTTTGATCGCTGTTTTACTGTTTTACTACTTTAACTTGGGGGAAAAAATAATACCATCTCTTCTATATAGATTAAGTCTATTATACGAGTAATAATAAAACATAATGCGCTAATATCTCACGTTGCAGAAAACCTTACACCCACGATTGTCCCCCGATTCAAAAAGTTTACTAAAACTAGCGGCGCTTATATATGGGGCTTTTTATCTTAATTTAGAACACCAATCCATCAAACTAATTAATCTACCATCAACTACCATCAAATTCATGTCGAAAAAAATCACATAAAATAGTCTTACGTAATGATTCCACATATAACCAAATGTTTTTTCAATATAATTTTTTATCCCTTCATTATTTACTAATGGTGGTATTTGATCCAGTGTTGCGGCTAAAGGGGCTAATATTCGTCGTATGTGCGTATATTTAACAATGAAAACTACGAGTATTTTCGTATTGGTAACCATGCTCAGAGCTTTTAGAAGAAGGGTACATATGAATTTTCCTAAAATACACGTGGCATTCTTCTCTTAACTTGATTTAATGCCCAACTTTGCTAGAACAAAATTTTAGAGTTGCATTCCTTGATATATCTTTAGGATTTTTATTTTTTTCTTGATACCATAGTTGGTGGATTTCTGGATTTATTTTTTTTAACAAATCAATACTTTTTTTTTTAACATCGTTGATATCTTTCAACAGGGTTAAATTTTCATTTATTTGTACATGTCTACTTTTTGAGTTTTTGTTTGAGCGTACCTTCCTTAGTATTTCATTATATACGTATATATCTTTTTCAAAGGTCAAAATCCATTCAGGGAGATCTGATAGATGAAATGCTATTCCAAGCACATCATCATACGGAACAATATATTCTTCGTTATTAAAGACTATAATATACGATTTATGAAGGTTATCATCTTCGACGATGTCACCCAATGCGGTAAACCCATCGTCATTTATGTACTCCACCACATCCCCGACCTTTATATCTTCAATATCCTCTTCTATTAATTCCGGGCGCGATGCTCTATTAACGCGACGAAATTCGGGTCTACTGGAGGGTTCAGCGCGTACAGTTTTATTTCCAATCCATTTCTTATGCTCCCTCGCAAAATCGCTTAATTTACGTTTGTACTCTTTTAATTGCTTTTGCTCGTTATGGATAAAGTAATTGTCCAAGGCTAAAAGTTTTAACCTTGTAAATTCTTGGTAAATATGGTTTTCAAATTCAGCAATTGTTTTCCCATCATAATCATTTGCACTGACATCCCATCCATGTTTTTGTAGTATGTATAACACTTTTGGATTAACGGCAACATGAATTGCAGTTTTACCATTCATATTAGGATAAATATAGTTTCTTGAATAGTCTAAGCCACCGTATATTGATACTGGCAAATCATCTACTTCATATTGCAAACCTTCGTTCCCTGCTATCCTTATTTGAGAACCTAAACTCATTTTGTTCTTGTATTGACGTTTTTCTACACAACGCAATAATTTTCCATGATCCAATGCGTGACTTACAGCTTCACTGTCTCCCGCCAATGCTGCTCTGAATAAAGCCATATCAATGTCAGTATCGATATTCATATTTATTATATCGTATATATATATATATATATATTATATAATTGAAAATAATATGTATTTATGTATTTGTATGACGAAATAAATGATGTTGTATCATAAACTTGTTTTGATCAATGCAAGAGTATATATACGATTCATAACATCCGAATATGATGTTTGGTCTGGTTCCGTAGATGCAACATGTGCACGTATATTATTATCATGATTATATATCGTTATTATTATGCTGCACACACGCTTCTATATTACATACAGGCTATTGCAATTCTATAATAAATATCTATAAATATCTATAAATATATAACTAAGTCGTCTATATATAGAGTTCATGTAACGAATGATACGGCCCCTGATCATAGAACATCCTACTGTACCTCGCTCGCTAGACACAGCTAGTGGTTAAGGTAATCCACTTGTCTTATTAATTGCTATATTCAATATTAATATTTAATTACACATATATCATTAAGGTAATATACTGTTATTACTACTACTAATATTATTAATATTTATATTATTATTTGCTCTTTATACTACGTAGTACCTAGCGCCACATAGCGTAGTGTACGTAGTATGTATTTTTATGAATTTAAAATGATACGTATTATTTAATTATTTTAATTTATAATTTGAAATTAATTATTAGTAGCGGGCTACAGCAGGCGATACGTCCAGCTATTGAACTAATTCAATGATAAGTAGTGCAATCCACCCCAATGGCCGACATTATTATTTATTAATAATAATATAATGATGAATATATAATAATAATAAATAATATATTATTATTAATAATGATTATTATATAAAATTCTGGGCACTGGGTGGTGGTGCAACTCTCTCTCTCTCTCTCTCTCTTAAACATCATCCACATACGTATACCCACACACAAACAGAATACAACGGGACGGTTTATAGATTTATTACCAACCGGTGCGCGTTTCTTTTTGATAGTAGGTTGTAATCTTATTCATTTTTACGTTAAAATACTACAGCATTATATACAATAATAATAACTGTAATATAATAATTATCCAATAAAAAAAGTATAGATTTGCTGGCAAAATGGGAAAACGTGGCTCGGAAAGCGGACAAATGCGGAGGGAAGATTACGAAGCCCAGCAAGATGGGGAAGCTGAGGAAGCTGGCGTATGGAAAAAAGCATCTGGGGATGTGTTGAGAAAGCGAAAAATCATTAAAGTACGGCGTAGAAAAGGACCAAATACTACGGCTGCTGCACCTTCTACCAAAAGTAATGGCATATTTGGAAACCTTGGAGCATCATCAACTAGCGATAACAAAAGCACTACTGGCAAAGGTATGTTCTCCGGGCTAAGCAAATTTGGGCAAAAGAGCAATGACAACGCTGGGACATTCAAATTTGGGTCGGCACCAGCACCTAATTCTAATAATAGCAATATTGGCAGCGGTGGTATATTTAAGTTTGGAAGTAGTAATAATAACAGTAACGGGACGAAAGCAACACCTGTTGATAACAATACTAGCTTTTCAATGGGCGCAAAAACTTCAAGCTTTTCATTTAACAGTGGCAACAATGATAATAAATATGGTAGTACTAGTAATAATAACTCAGCCACGAAATTTGGTAGTGCTGCTCCTACTGGTAGCTCCGATACAAGTAATAATACTTCCGGTGGTGACAGTGAAAGTAGCATTAACAAAATTGTTGCTTTGAATCTGGCATTTGCTGACTGGGTGGAAAATCAGCAACTCAAGAATCCAAGCATATCATGGGCGAAAGGGCTACAAGGATATTTGAAACAAGTTGCAGGCGTCATCGGAAAAAAAACAAGCACCAATAATTATTCACGAAGCTCTACTAATAACAATAGTGGGAATTTTGCAGCGCCATCATCCTCAGATAAACAAAGCAACGGCGCAACGTTCAATTTCAATGCAACTTCTAATACAGCTGCTGCAACAAATGCATCATCAACATTACTATTTAAAAAACCGGAAAAAGTCATTGCTACCACTACTGGTAAACATATGCCAACAAAGGAGGCTACAACTTTCTCCAGCTCATTTGGGGGGAATACAAATAAAATGGGTAATGATGGTAGTGGTGGTGGTGGCGATGGCAAGGAGAAGGAAATTATAAAACAACGTGTTAAAATATTACGATTTAGAAAAGGCGACACGGAACAACCATGGGGCGATATGGGTATACATCAAGTTAGTATAATGACAGATGCATCTACAAAAAAATCGCGAATATTAGCAAGGGATGAAACACCATTAGCAAAATTAGCTATCAATACAAACTTGTATAAAGGAATGAAAGTTGACCGTAGTGGGAAACGTGATGTTCAAGTTTACTTATTTGTTGAGGAAGATAAAATGTCGATGTATTCAATACGTTGCAAATCGGGTGATATCGCAGATAAACTATGCCAAACCATTAAGCATGCTGCGGAAGGCACTGGTAGTGGTGACAGCACTAGTAGTAGTAATGGTAATAATAATGCCAATAAAACTCCTAAAGTTGCACATGATGTAACCGAGAATGGTAGTGGTAGTGGTGGTGGTGGCGATGGCAAGGAGAAGGAAATTATAAAACAACGTGTTAAAATATTACGATTTAGAAAAGGCGACACGGAACAACCATGGGGCGATATGGGTATACATCAAGTTAGTATAATGACAGATGCATCTACAAAAAAATCGCGAATATTAGCAAGGGATGAAACACCATTAGCAAAATTAGCTATCAATACAAACTTGTATAAAGGAATGAAAGTTGACCGTAGTGGGAAACGTGATGTTCAAGTTTACTTATTTGTTGAGGAAGATAAAATGTCGATGTATTCAATACGTTGCAAATCGGGTGATATCGCAGATAAACTATGCCAAACCATTAAGCATGCATCTGCATCGTGTTGATTTGCATATTTAATTTTTAATTTTTAATTTTTATTATTGTGTGTGTGTGCACTTGTAAAAAAAATACTCGCGCGCGTACTTTTTTTTTCATTATCAATTTGTATTGAATTCGTAGTTTGTGTTTTAACTGAATAACTGCATTATTTAATTTTTCTTATATATATATATATATGTACACAAATATTTTATCTATTTTTCATTTTTATCATATATATATATATATATTATATATATAGGTGTATTTATCCTATCCCCACTATTTGGCTAATCGTCGCCTTTTTTAGTGTTTAAATTATTAATCATATAATACGTATAAAACTTTAAATAATATAAATAAAATATTTTATTTTTTTATACACAAATACGTACACATATTACACAGAATTTAAAAAATTTGTGACAAAGGCATTGGGTTTACCCAGTAATATTGTTGTTCCATATATTAAATCCTGGTTTTAAATTATCACTTTTTCTACCTTTTGGCTTGGGCATAGTACCATCCTTGATAGGTAACGTTGCAAAATATTCTTCTTTTTTCTCCTTTAATGCATTAGCTGCTAATATGTCTTGAGCTTGGAACATGGTATCTGCACTATATAGCCATGAACGCTGTGCAGCTGTATTGTTTGCCGGGTCAGCACCAGTTTTTAAACGTTCCCCAGTCAGTTCTGTACCAGCTTCTTTGAATTTTGGATTCCTTGGCAAAACACCTGCTTTTCGTGCGTATCGACCACCTCTTAATTTTTTTTCTTGCAATGTGACTTTTGTGCCTTTACCAAAGCCTTGTCCATGTGTAGTTTCATCATAGAATACTTCTTGTGCTCCTCTAGGTTTAGATATGAATGATTGTATAGCATTTGAATCCGCAACTTTTTGATAGCGTTGTATGGTTTCTTTTGATATCATCCCCCCACCAAATTTTGACCTTCTTTTTGCCTGTGTACGTTGCCACATAGCACGTTGTTTTTTTTGTTTTTTGAAGTCGTCATCGAAGGTAGTCCCATATTCACGGTTACCATAGTCAGCTACAACACCGTTTAAAGCAGGCGCACGTTCCTCACACCATCCATCATTCAATGTTTGCGGTCCATATGTTCGCAATGCCATAATAACTTGATATTTATTGGATATTTTATGTTTATACGTATATGTATGTTCAATTGATGGTTGCGCATGGCAAGGCAGGTTGAACCGTTGCTACCTGTGGTGAGGTATTCGTATGTATGAAATGTCTTCTAATTATGTTGTGCTGTGGTATAGTATGTTGTATAATAATTAATAATACTATACTAATAAAATAATAATATAATAATTGTGTTATTTATTATTTATTATCATCATAATAATAATAAGTTGTATAATATAATAGTAGGAGAGTGAGTGTATTTTTATAAGGGCGGACTATGTGATTGTCAGCAGGCTCTCGGCCTAACGATATAGAGCAGTGGTACTCTGGGCTGTGTAACGCTTTAATTTAAATTGTGCATATAGCTAGCTGGGCTATAGCATAGCTGCTTATACGCCTGGTAGAGAATTAAGGTCAGCGAGGGGAGCATAGCTACGTGACTACAACTTCCGTACTACACGCTACACGCTAGATGTGCCTAGATGTAGGTGACTTACTATGGCACAACAAGAAGCAACAAGGAGATCAAAAGGAAGAACAATAGATATAGGATGACATTTTAATGTATGCTATGTAAGAGAATTAAGGTCAACGAGGGGAGCATAGCTACGTGACTACAACTATAGTACTACACGCTACACGCTAGATGTGCCTAGATGTACGTGACTTATGGTTTTAATAATGTGTTGTATTATTATGCTGCCAATTTATGATTGTCATTATTATCTATTATTAATAATAATATTTATTACATTTAATTATTATATGTTATTTTATAGTACAGTATTTTATTGTATCACAACTTAAACTCAATTTCTGTAAATGCACCCTATCATATCTTCTGTCACTTCTCCTGTTACTAGGACACTACCAGGTATATGGATAGTTCGGTGTATGTAGTACAATACTATGGGTATAGCACTATCACGCATATCAATCACATTGATTACTACACATGTGTATTACTTATAATAATTTATTATTTTATATTATAATATAATTAATTAATACTAATAAGTTAACAACACCACACTATAACAAATTTACTATTTTTTTATTTGTTTATTATTATTAAATAAAATAATAATAAAAATAAATAGTTTAAGTTATAATATATTATAATAATAATAATACACAACAAGGTAAACTTCTTTCTTCTTCTTCTTCTTCGTTGTTATTACATTATTATTTTTATTATTATTATTATTATTATTATCATATATACAGGATGATATACAGGTAGCGCAAGTGATGTATTGGGACAAGTGCACTAGATAGAAATTACACGTGTAGCGTAACTATATACATCGATTGATTCATATAGATATAGAGATATGTTACGAGTAAAACGAACGTCCGAGCGACCACGTTTAGGCTTAGCGAGCGCAATTTACTTAGCAATAGGTGTTATGATATTTATTGCTGGAGATTCAAATTTAACTACATACCATGCATGGCTATCCGGTGGCACGTATTCCAAAGTTGCTATGCTTATGGGATTTTTAGCAGCGGCATGCGGTTGTATTGGTATATATGCTTCAATGACGTTATATGCAAAAGGAAGATATTGGGCAATGTTGTATAATATATTCATGGGCACCACCACTATTTGTTCATTCTTAGCTGGCTCCGCATGTCTTATACATAGAGCAAGTACAAACGCTATATCAGCCAATTTATATCGTAACTGGATCATTCAAGGACAAAATCAACAAGGCCAAGCAACATTGAACTCACTTCAAGCAAAATATAAATGTTGTGGGTTTAAAAATGATATGGACCATGCTATACAACCGTGCTTACGATTTACACCTGGCGAACGTTTACCTGGATGTTCGAAACAATTGACGAAGCTTTCACAAGGTGATTTTTTAAAAGTAGGCTTATTAATGTTATTATCATCATTAGTGTATATTTATGGAATTTGGATTGCATTAAAAATGATCAAAACACGTGTATGGAGTCAGGAAGCGAAAATGCCACAAAGGGCACACGCATACCCTGAAGTAGATGGCGACAGTTTATAGAGAGAGAAGAACACCCACATATATATTATTCTCTTACTCGTGTTTTAATTTAAATAAAATTTTATATGTATCTGTGATTAATATTCATATGATATGCATATACTGTTATTCATGGAATAATAATTACGTATATGCGCGCGTATTATATAATTATATTTATACCCTCATGATAATTCCTACCTCTCTATGGAATATAATATCTGAGTTCCGTTAATCGATCTTACTGTGAGTAGCAATACATCCTCAACAAGGAAGTATCGAAACAGGTACATCGATAACTTTAACCTTCTGCTGATGAAAATTTTTCATTATATGAGGGAGGTGAGTAAATTAACCCTGGGTACAATTTATCGTATTCTTCCCCAAATGCTAATTTTAATGCGCTACGATTATTATATGTATATATATATGCGTGTATGAATGCGAAACTTTCACCCAAGATACTATTATATATAATTCCACCAGTATTAATACAGAGAACAACACTTTTGAATATTTTTATATCATTAATGATATGATAATTAAACCTTGTACCGTATTAACTTACACACGTATAAAATTTTATTTTTGTAAAAGCTTAAATATCAACTTGAGTATAAGGAGAATAATATATATATAAATGCATGTACAAACAAGAAGTATTTTATAAAAATCACACAAAACAAAAATACTTAGTTACTCGTGTACCGTATTTAACAAGTGTTTTATTATTTTTTATTTTAATAACTCACATTAAAATGAAAAGACAATAATTCCGACTCTCCAAAAGAATACAATAACTGAATTCCTATAATCGATTTCAACGCGAGTGTCAAAACAGCCTAAGAAAGGAAGTATCGATGGAGGCGCATCGATGCTTTCAAACCTCTGTATGTATTCATAAATATTTTCATGCGAACGTATGATATTTAAAATGAATTACCCAGGAACATATTCAACTTCACTAAATAATTAATCTTTTCCGATTGTACACTTTCATTCAACCGTTTCATCGACACTTGAAAAACAGCAATGAAATCATTGGCATCACTATCACAATCCTCTACTCCCTCCTCACTTTCCCATTTTAAATGTAACAGCACACGATTAAGTTCACGTTTTACAATATTATTCGTTTCATCGTTTGTTGTATCAATTTTCTTGTGACCACCATCCTCATCCTCATGTAACCATTCTTCGTCTTGCTCTGCTAATTCATCGTATTCTCGTATACCAAATCCATTAGGCGGAAAATTTACAATGCGTTTCACCTTCTGCTTAGTGTTATTACTATTGTAATTACTATTGTTTATTCTATCGACGTTTGAAAGTTCTACGTGTACAGGCTCATCATACGGGTTTATTATATATAGCAGTAAATCTGTGGAGGTGCAAGATTCAATTGTAAATCTTGGATAAAAGGATATTGCTAAGCTACTTTTTTTGAACCAATTCCCAATATTTGTTCTCATCGATGTATCACCCATTAATGGATTAATATGCGGTTTTAATAAAATGCCTGGACTTCCACTATCGAATGTTTTTCGGCAACGAATTGTACGTTTGGTTCTTAATGGCTGCCGTTGTGGCAATAAATCTTCACGGTTCGCAGTTAAAAGACCTGGTTGATTTAAACGAGTTTCTAATGATATTGTGTTCCGTAATAATGTATCACCGTTGTAATACATTAAATCTGGTGGGTCCATCATTGCATTTGCGTTATTATTACTGTTGTTATTCGTACTTTCGTTTGACGATTCTTCAACTATATTGGTAGCGTTGCTGCTATTTTGTCTATTCATTTTACTAGATTTTTGTCTACCAACCAATAACCTCCCCTCTTCAATATAATTTTGAATTTGTTGAGAAATATTGTTATTTAATTCATTCTTTCGTTTTGTTTCTTCTTGATGTTTTTTTTTTTCATATTCTGTTGCATCTTGCCAATTCCACGTGGTATACGAATCTTTCTTTTTCCCGTATTCTAAACGTGCTAACTGTAACAACAAATTTGTTTTCATTGATGTAGTTGAGCGCTGTTTTAAACGATCTCTTAAAACTATTTTACGATCAATAATTTTATTTTTTTCTTGTAATGCGTGTACACGTGACGTTACTAAACATACAGGATCCATTGTATCTTCAATTTCCATAATCTTGTTAAACAGTTCTGCTCCTGTTTTTGCCACTAGATTAATATGCACAGAGTCCCAAAAGCAATACCCACAGCTTAAGTATGTTTGCGGCCCTTCGTAGCCATTTAAATGTGATACAATGGTTGTTAACACAGTCGTACAATATGGACATTTTAAACATTCAACCCTGGGACAACGACTTTTATACGTGGAAGCTTCACTTGATGGATAATTTTCAAGACACTGCGGACAATAAAAACTTTCAATTTCTTCTCTGACGTAAGATGGATGATCCGTCATTAGCATATTGCGTTTTGGGGAGTAAAATAAACGACCAATTGGATGGAATAAGTGCCCATGATTTGCTTCATCGAATACAATCTTGCTACTATTGCCATCCTTATTATTATTATCATTATTGTTATCACTGCCTTGCATATCTTTTTCGTCATTATTATTATTACTATTACTCAAAAATATATTATTCGAATAAGTAACAGTGCATTTATCATAAGTCCGCGCCATGATGTTGTTGTTTTGCTAGTATAGATTAGTCACCTTGTAGTATATTTAATCGTACAAGATATACATAGAATATAGCTGTATACTGCACCGGAGTGAAAAAAAGTGTTCTCCCTCCATATCACATCCATGATGTATTATATTTTAATTTATATGTGTGTAGTATAGTAGTATATTTATTATTTTATTTTATTTTTATTATAAGATTATTAATATATATACCTGGTACAGTTAAAAGTAGTAAATTTATTATTGTTGTTCATCATCAAATAAGTGCATTTCAAAACGACGTTTAATTTAAGTACTAATTTAGTATACTAATTTATGCATATTTGATAGGGAGGTATTGGATATTACAAGAAATCGGATATTCTTCGTATATTCATCAAAATAACTATTGGCTATTTTTGGAGTTTTGGTAATATCCAATACCTCTCTATCAAATATACATATATTAGTATACTAAATTAGTACTTAAATTAAACGTCGTTTTGA
>JACKZZ010020153.1_pt1 | contig 14112 bp, 14 predicted proteins | sample 8027871 | NCBI WGS metagenome assembly JACKZZ01 (sample SAMN15724774, study PRJNA655200) | protist metagenome | isolation source: fluorescence activated cell sorting (FACS) single amplified genomes of... | place: USA: West Boothbay Harbor, Gulf of Maine | collected 2000-07-19
GCAGAGTACATGTAGCCCGCGCCGGCCGGGGGTCGCTTACTCCTTGTAGTATAGCCCTTGTGCTGGTATACAGCCACGAGCTCATGCTCGGGACGACCCGGAGAAAAATCATGCCTTTTGCGGCATGGAACGTGTGATCCACTAGGTCGAACTCGTTGGCGAATTTCGCGATGTTCGTGAACGATGTCTCTTGAAGGACAGAAGGTTATTCTGGCCGGACGGCTGGCTGATCAAGCGCTGCATTGTCCTCAGTCAAGCCTTTCAATCTCTCTTTGAACGCAGGGTGTTGAATTCATTTAGGGTCGAAACCCGTGAGAACCTCGTAAAAGCCAGAATTGCGTGAATTCTTGAGTTCTGACACCCAGCGCTGCACTGGGCAACCGCGGATTGTTGCTCGAGCCGCGTATACTGGACTCGCGAGCCGTACGTGGAATTGTACAGTCTTGCCTCCCGCAACTCAAGATCGGAGCACGCCTTTGATTCTTGCTTGGATGGGCGCTGTCCCAGTCCCAGAGTTGACTGGGTTTAAGGTAGCGTCCCGGGCTGGCGTGATTGGCCACAAAACCGCCACCAAAAGCGGTTGTCACGAGCGCTTGCTTGTATATTCGCACACCACGGTGCATGAATGAAGGTGCATGCATTGCGTGGATATGCACAGGAGGCTCGAGCTAGGTTTCACTTTGGGATGCAAATATGTCAGAGTGCAGGGTACCCAGACAACATTGTTGCCGGAGACCTGGCTTGCACTGGTCTGGGTACACAAAGTAGGTGAAAACGAGCTCACCGTTTCGTGGGGCTTCGGCAAGCCACGCCTCGGGAAGCAAGGAATCATCATCACCACCAAGCGCATTTCCTTCAAATTGTGGTGCAATCCAGCCTCGGCCGGTCTCTCCTCTAGCAAGCTTTAGCAGCACTTGCATCACGAGCCGTTCGTCCCTCTTGTCCAGGGATAAACAGTAAAATCCCTCAGCACTGATTGGAGTCCAGCAATTCAACCACCCCAGTCGCCTTGCGAGCGCCAAGCGCCCAGCATTTTGCTGCATCTGTAGTTCGATATCGAAAAAGTCCGGCTCGTCTGCGTCTCGCCCCATCACCTAGTACAATCATTCCTCGTGTTGCAACGTCTGTATAAAGGGCAAAATCATCAGCTCACCAGCGGCGACCCATCCACAGCATGCATGATGAGGTTATAATTTTGCAAGTCGATCACTCGATCAAATAAGCAATGTGCTGTGTCCACCAATACCTCTCGTGGCTCGTTGTTGGCACGCAAGAGCCGAATCAGCTCAACGACCTTGCAGCGGAAGCACAATGGGCTCAATCGGAGTCGATGCGGGGAGCAGAAAATCTTATACAGGGCACCGATCTGACCTGCTCTACGGTGTAGCAGTCTCGTTTGAGCAGATGTGAGTTGACACAGCGATGCTTATGCACGACCCCTTCCTCGAGCCAACGAGAACACACCTGTAAAAGCCACTGGTGCTCCAGATCGGGCCCCACCAAGGATCAAAGTCGATCTTCGTTGTGCTATGTTTTGGCTCGGTATTCACATGTTCGAATCGAGCTCTCCCGGCTGCCCGCCCTTTCTGAGCGACCCAGCGTAAATTGATGAAGTCGAACTCAACGATTGTGCCGCCACACGGTCGTGCTGGTAGGCTAAGCAACTCCTTTGAGGTCCCAAAAAAATCGGTGGGCGACCCATTCGTATGCAGGTTACGCATGAAAGCAAACCTGCGGTTTCAGATCCATCGAAAGGAAAGAGATTCTGATCTGGCTACTTCAAATGTCATAAATGGTACGTGTTCCCATTCTGTGAAGTGTCTGGCCTTAAGCGCTCGATTCGCTGCTCACGTGTAGACAGTCCATCTGCAATCAACTTGCACAGAAGATCCCGGTCTCGATCATTTTCGAGGTTGAGGCAATAGTGCCCAGAATTGTGGTCATTGTGATAGTAGTAGGAGTGGCCGAGCCCGGCTGCAAATTGAGAGATTTCCTCGGCAGAGAAGAGCCGTGACATCATGTCCTGTAGTCATGCCCTGTAGGGTGTGACTCGAAAAATTGTGAAGCCATGCCGACCTGGAGATTCTCAACATCGTCGAGTGAAGAGTACCAGTCGAGCACCGCCTAAAACCAAACACCGGAGGTCTAGCAAAGCTGATTTGCACAAGTCGTTTGATACCTGCAGCTTCTTGGGGCGACCGTCAAAGAATACGAGTGTACGTTCCAGCTGGGAAACGAGATACACAATGTCCTTTTCACAACCTTCCAGCTATGCTCAAGTCTATGTTTCCGTGAAGCATCGGGAGATAGTGGCATTCGGTCAACAACCTGATCACAACGAAGCAAGAAGTCTTTTCGAATAACACTAAAAACCTGCATAGTGGTGCTATCGATAGCATTCGAGATGAGAATTCGTGTTGCAATAAGGACCGTCTGTGGCATTTGAGTTTGATCGAACTCGCTCATGCCTTCGACCATCTCGAGCATCTCCGAAAACTGCCCGTCCTGAATACAATTCCCCACGAGACCTCATCGTTTTTACCCTTCGACGAAGTTTGCCTAATGCTATTGGCCAGATAATACCGTCGGCACAGCACGTGGCTTCGGAGTCTTGAAAAACTCGAGTCGTAAGACTGTGCCATCGGTCTCTTCTGATCCATGATGTGAGGTGAAATGAACGACACTGTTCAAATGTGTGTCGTACTGCCGTGACGAGGAATGACGAGGCCAGCTGGATCCTTCGGGAGCGTGAGTGGCTGGCCATCGAGCGTCGGATTGCGCCACACCCAGCGAGTTCCCTACATGCCGTCGTCCGTACACGTCCTGCATAGTCAGCAGACAAGGTTGAAAGGCGCGCCTGAAAGTGCGCCTCGACTTCCACACCAATGTTGCGTAGCTGCAACTCCAGAATATGACTTAAAAACTCATGCCCAAGAAACGATCTGCCAGACCGCTATCAGACAACCTCCATGGCAACGGCCCAGTCAAAGTCATCGGCTAGATTCAACTCATACATGCCTGCACACATGGAATGTTGTCATAGCCAGAACAGGCGATAGGACAAGCACAAGAGGCAGGAAAATTCCATTCGGATCGTGGATGTCGAAATTGAGTTTAGCATTGTTTCCCACCGAGGACTCGAATGAACATCCAGCCAGCGAAATGACACGCTGCAAAACACTTATAATGCCGATGTCGATTCCAAAACAGAAGGCCCGAGGCACCTGTACATCCGGCCTATTTGCAAATCGCAATAATGCTTTGGCACCCGCAAAGCCGATTGGATTCCCATCCATGATCAGTGATGAGACCGTCGTGTTGTGCGAGAGAGTCGACTCAACCACCTGCAAGAAGCCCCCGAGATGGATGGCTAGTTGAGCACTTCATCATCGCCAAATGCTCAGACGGGCATCCTCAATGAATCACAACCACTGACACCCATATGTGATCGTCACACATTACATGATGATGCTAGCTATCAGACGGCGCTAAATACCGAGAATGCACGACGCATCAACCCTAGAAAATCACAAGCTACAGTCACTCTATGGCATCGGAGACGGTGACACACACTACTTAAAATTAATAAGTACTTTTGCGCCGATATCCTAAACTCAGAACAGACTCAAAATTGGTTTTGAGGTCCAAGAGATCATGCTAGCTTTTCTTTGGTTGTGTAAGACTTAACAGGAGTATAGGAGTTTCCGATGTCGCACCTGTGCACCGGTTGCACCGATACGATTGTAACTAAGGTCGAGAGTCCGTAGAGTCTGGTTCTCAGTGAGTGCATGCATGATGTCCACGATTCCTCCACGCCCAAGGCTGTTGTATCTGTACCATTCAGACGGGTTCCGTGACCGGTGTCACATAGCATTCGTGAAATGTCGGCGCTTCACGTACGAGAGATTCAACTCGGTCAGTGAACAGGAGGCTGAACTCAGCCATTCGCCTGGAAAAACGCTTCACTGTACGCTCACGATAGAGTCAAAAGATCTGATTAATATCAAACCTAGCCATCCACGACGAAACCAGTTCCAGGAGAGGTCTCTGCACGTGATTTCCGATGTTAAAACTCGAATGAACTCGGAACAAATGAATGCGTTTTGGGGATAGGGCGTACAGCTGACGCAGCGGGGCCATCCCACCAAGCATCTGCAGCATGCTCTCGCCGACTGCATCTGAGAGATCGTTCCTGCAATGCTTGCAAACACTGGTACTTTCGGCAGCAGTCACAGCCACCAGATGCTGACAGGTCAGTTAGGCTAGGGTAGGATGTCACCGCCGTAAATTAAGCACTCGCAAATTGCAGGAGCCCTCCAGTGTGTCGCAAAGCCTCGAAACCATCCCGTTGCCAAGGCGATTGCCAGCTGCACAAAGAGTGAACCATGTTGCATACCTCAGTTCAAACTGCAACATCCGGAAATCGAATTGCAGACCAAGAGAGAGCTCGAGCAGGTAGTCATTCGTTCCAAACCTGAAAAGAAAGCAAGACACTACCGGCAGAGCTCAGTCGCATGTTGCTCTGAGACAGACGCACGAAGTAAGCAAATACTCGAACCCATCACGGCGAATGTGATTATCTGAAAGATCAAGCTTGCGCACACGAGCCGCTGCTAGTACCTGTGCAATTATCATAGGCTGCGATCGTGAGAGGCAGATCGTGCCAGTTGGACGAGACACCGCCAAGCCGAACGGATATGGGCTTTGTGAATCCGGGGCAAGGGATACACTCGCAAGCGCCTGACAGCCGCGCGTGTCGATATGGTTGTTCGTAAGAATTAGCTCTTTTGCATGGGGCATAAACTGGATCATCAAACTCAGTTATTCATGAGACCATCTGAGCTAAAAACTAACATTTCATCGAGTCGAACCTTGAGACTGGCAGCAAGTGCCACGGCTGAGCTCGAATTGATGCCATAGTCCGTCAAGTCGATACGTGGCTTCTGCATCAACTCAACTATGCTTCATTTCAGCTATAATCTCGCTCGATTGCACAGGCTATGGTTCATACATCTCCCCGTTGGAGTACAAGAGGGCGTGGCAACAAATTGAGAGCATGGCACATGTGTAGGTACCTGCAGTTGCAAGAAAACTGAGTTTATGCATACAGCACGAGCGTTCAACTTTCATCAAGGTTCGGTGTGTACATTTGCGATGCTGACTGTACAGATGGCTCGTCGTCACTATTAGAGATCGAATCCTGCACGATGCCCGGAAAAATTTGAGAAGTGCATTGCGCATTATATGGGTGGTCAGCACAGTTTCGCCTAAGTTGATTCGCTTGAACATCTCAAAGAAGTGACTCTTAGCCAAAGACCAGTCATCACCAGAGTGAAAATGATCGCGAGACTGCATATCAAAGCCCGGTCCATAGCCAGGTATGCAACTTGATTAGCAGGCCGAACTTGATTAAAGGGATCATCGTCTGAGTCAGTCTCCGAGTCATCATCGAGCCTTGTGTCTTCAGCACGAAACGGCTCATAGTCCTTCCTACAACCCAAAGGGAATTGGAACCCGACAATGCTCAAGACTTTCTAGACAGAATCTATCCAAAATGGGTTTCAGAAGTGTACTGAACACGACAAAAATAGTCGTTGGACTGCATGACGGACTCTTTCTGCTTATCCATCGATATGCCGATGCCTCCAGCCTGTAATCACAGGGAAAAGACAGGGAAAAGTCAACGGACACTCGGGCAACTTGAGCATGTAGAATTCAATCGCACAAGCCTGCTCAGACGAGCCAGCCGGAGCATGCAGAGACGGATCACCTCCGTTGCTTGCATCGCAGAGGCAGTGTTGACAATGTCGGCCATTGTAGCTCTCTTGACCTGACACATGGTATTCCTCATGTCCAGCATGTGCAGACTGTGCTCTAGATCCGAACTGCAAACTATCACTCATAACTACAAATCATGACCAGAAGCATCCCCCTTTTGACAGTAGCTTGGAACTTCAGCAATTGCAGGTCGGAGTTACTTCGTTTAGGCATCCTGCGAAAGCACAGCTGTTTCAGAACAAGATGATATATTTTCGAGCTTTTGACGCACATGCTGAAAGAGATTTTGTTTGCGCGGTCACATGCTCGCTTCATTGCACCTCGCCTGTTTACCTAAAGACGGAAAACCTCTAAACGAGTGATGCCATGCATAATTCGAGCTTCCAGTAAAACACTTACTGCCACATGTGGTGACGGAATGTGCGCCCGATCACCTATTTCTGCATCTTCAGCGGCACGAGTGCCATGCAACTTGAAAGGCTGTCCATCCATGCGATCAGGAGTCGCCCTGGGATCTGTCTCCGCCACAACCTCGGCAGAATTCTCAGTGCGATTGTCTGACCCCATCCTGTCGGACGATCGGACACATCCAGGGGACTTCGACTTCGTTTTGCTGCGTGTTGCGAATGGAGAGGTCAGCTACATGTCGCCCAGTACATGCCAATGATATTCATCAACAAGGATCAGCAAGAAGGGTGAGCGCGATGCTCTAGACCGGAGATGCTACATATCACACGCACCATCGGCAACAACTCGTCCGGACCCATCGTGGGAGTCTCGGCCTTCGGTAATGCTCTCTCAGGTCGTCGGTACAGATCCCTGCGCGAGGGCTGCGGTTGACCTGCTGATATATTATCACGAGTGCAGTAGGTGTGTGGGAATTAGTAAGAAAGGGCGCATACCTAATACAGTGAGGGTAGTGTCACCGAGCTTCAGCACTTTCGAGGATACGCTAGGACCACCGCCTACAATGGCGACGGTTCGCGCTGACTGCTTCGGCTGTTCGGGCTCTTGCTGAGGTTTGAGCTCAGGTGCTATGCACTGTGTATCTGCGTGGTCGGTCATTATGCCTGAGGCTAACCGGGTTAGTCGACGCTTCCACATCCACGTACTCTGGCTGGTTATGCCCCTGAGCTTGCCCAGCGCCGATGAAAGCTTGTTCTGAAACCTCCGAACATCATTCTCCATGTGTGTGCTAGCGCGTACGATATTTGACACGTCTAGTACGTGTACATGTGTGCAACTACACGTTGCAACGTACAGACAAACCAAACGTTGCAAATAAAACATTACGTTGTCAACGAACTGCGTAGATCTACGTACTAGAACTTTCTTTCAAATGACAATTATCTTCCCACGCCGCAAAGCGTAGACGGACACGCCAACCTTGTGTCTGAAATGCACAAACGCGCCCCCTTGCTGTTCCTATGCGCGTCACTGCGTGTCTGCTACACACAGCTTTTACCAGCACCCAGTCCTATTGATTTATTTGCGGTGGCAAACTTCACTCTTGGAAGCTGGAACCAGAACGCCCGCGGATTCGTCAGCTTTTCCCAACCGACTGCGGCCTCTCCAACTGCCATGCGCGTTCAGGTTTTCGGTCCGCGGCCGTTTGGTGCGTATCACGTGCATCGTAACCCTGTTGCCGCTACTGGCACGGGCGCCTGTCAACTCGACGTACTAGGTGAGGTTTATAACCCTTACGAAGTTACACTTTCGCAGTGTGATGTGAATTCGCACCGGCTGTGTGCAATTGGTGATCTGAGCGGCAAATTTGGGGAGCTAGCTACAAACGACGCTTCGTTCGAGGTCATAGACTTCGATCTTCCACTCTCGGGTCCAAACGCGATCGTGGGTCGCTCCATTGTGATACACGATCAGTTGACCGGCAACCCTGCACTTTGCGCTACCATCACCATGCAGGCGCGGTCTGTGAGCAATTTGGCGGGGCCAGTTCCGCAAGTGGCATGTGTTGATCAGTCGACCATGTGCACGCGCTGGGCATCCGCCGCAGGGGCCTGCGTCGCTGCTGACCAGATTGTTGCGTCACAGTGCCGCCTGAGTTGCAATCTATGCACGGCACAGCGCTCACCTGCTCCCACCCCGACGACCGTTGGCATGCAACCAACTGTTGCTCCGGCAGTTCCGTCTGGTCCTTGTGTTGACAACTTTGCTGAGGCGTGTGCTGGCTTCGTAAGCAGTGGCATGTGCCAGACATCGCCCGACTTCATGCAAATCAACTGCCGTCAAAGCTGTTTTCTCTGTGACCGGAACACGATCGGGCCGTCTATCGCTGTGCGGGATTCATGCATTGATGCTGATGAAAATTGCCCACAACTCAAGCTTGGTGGCTCATGTGCGACGAACTTGGCCTACATGCAAGCAAATTGCGCTCGCTCCTGTGGCCTATGCGCATTGGAGCCGAGCCTTAGCCCTGTGCTGACTCGTGTACCAACTGCAGCTCCTGCTCTGGTTGATTGCACATCTAGTGCAGCCATAAGTTGTGCACCATGCAGTCGATGCTTCAGCTGCATCGGTGCAAGTTTCTCGATGGCCCCTGAGTGCGCACAATGCAGTGTCTGCGACACTTGTGATCCATATGCCTCATGCTTCAGCTCACCATCACCTGTGCGCCTGCCTACAGCCGTGGCAACACTGCCGGCCTCTTCACGTCCAGGTGATGTGGGCTCCTCAGATTCTTCCTGCGTTGATTTAGACATGAGCTGTGCTGTGCTGGTCGAACAAGGCATGTGCCGCACACGTACCACATTCATGAGCACTAATTGCCGAAAAAGTTGTGGCATTTGTGGCCAAGCTCCGGATTTATCTTGCATCGACCGTGATAGTAGCAACTGTCCTGTCTGGGCGGCAAATGGACTATGCACCGGCCAGGCGGCCCCTCAAATGGCCAGCGACTGTCGTCGATCATGTGGCCTTTGTCCGTCACCAGTTCCGACGCCAGCGCCAACAGCTTCGCTTCCTCCAAGATGGGCTCTGGTCACATTCCATGCGCTGACTAATGATGGAGTCGACGGCACCGTCGAGTTCTACCAGCCGTCAGCTTCCTCGCCAACGCGCATTAGTCTTGACTTGATCAGCTCGGCAATGAGCTTCGGGGGTGAATGGGTCGTGCATGAGCGACCGATCGATCCAAACGAGCCGGATGGTGTGTGTGCAACAGCATCTGTCGGTGACCAGTTCGATCCACTCAAGACATCCGCATTCACGGACGAGCCGTGCTCCACTACTCGTCATGAGGCATGCCGCCTTGGCGATTTGAGCGGCAAATTCGGCCCTCTCACGGGAAGTCGCGCTAAGCTTGAGTTCATGGACTACAATCTCCCCCTTTCAGGCGTCCATAGCATTCTTGGGCGATCGCTTGTACTGCATGACTCAAGGGGTGCAAATTGGGTCTGCTCCGACATCAAGCTTCAGCAAGATGGAGGAACGAATTCTCCAAAAAGCAAAGCTCCCGGTGTCTCCGACAGCTTTTGCATTGATTCAGATTCTAACTGTGCCGCACTAGTACTCGCAGGGATGTGCCAATACCCTGCTACGGCAGAGCAATGCCGCAAGAGCTGCAATATGTGCGAGACACGATCCCCAGCTGTATGCACCGATGAGGATCCGCAGCAGTGCGCAGTGTGGGCTAATGGCGGGCAGTGCTCCAACACTCAACTGGACTTGCAAGTTAGGTGCCGGAAAAGTTGTGGCTTCTGCAGCACTGCCTCCCCCTCACCCAGCTTGGTGACATCTTCCCCTGTGACGCCGATCCCTCCATCTGGTTGCGCAGACTTGAACACAGCAAGCTGCGCAGTTTGGGTCCGGCAAGGTCTGTGCGAGGCTGGGGCTGAGAACTCCGACTACGTGCGAAGAACTTGTCGCTGGAGTTGCGGTTTCTGTGGCGCAGCAACTCCTGCTCCCTCTCGTGGTGGGCTTGACAATTGCTACGACGAGTTGGGCTCAAATTGTGCTGAACGGCAGCAAGCTGGTGAATGCACCAGCAATGTTGTGTACATGGCTGTGTCCTGCCGCAAGACCTGCAAGCTGTGTCGTGAGCCAAAGATGCTATTCATTGTGTTCGCTGGAGACATGTCTGCGTTTGACATTCCAGCTTCGCGCCTGCTACTGCAAAAGAGTATTGCTGTGTACCTCGGCTTTCAGGCCCAGGCGGTCACGGTATCACTCTCCAGCGGTAGCATTGTTGCAATCGTAGTGGTTCCGGGGATGGCGAGCGAACTGCAGATTCAGACACTCTATGATGGGCTCGCACAAAATGACGTAAATCCATTCGTCCGATTTCCAATCGTTTCAGTGTCGATTCTGAACTTCGAGTCAAATATTAGTGTGAAAACAACATGCGTCGATGTTCTGAGGGATTGCTCGTATCTGGCCGCAACTCAGCGATGCCAGTTTCATCGTGCCTTCATGGATACATACTGCCCTGTTTCGTGTGGATCATGCACTCCAGCATCACCTGACCTGAGTAATGTTGATCATGCACTTGATCTTACATGTGCAGACGAGTTACCGGCCTGCCCAAGACTGGCGCAGTTAGGCAAGTGTGTCGAGCCTGGAATCCGATCGTGGATGGAGGCTCGCTGTAAGCATTCTTGTAATCGTTGCGAAATGCGTGCTACATGCCGAGATCTCAATCCTCAGTGCTCTGATTTTGCGTTGCGCGGTGAATGCCATCGAACCGACGCCGGGCATATTTTACATTTGTGCCCGATCAGCTGTTCCAGTTGTCACATTTGCTCCGATCCGATGTTTATCGCGGAGTGGAGCAGCTGGTCTAAGTGCTCAGCAAGTTGTGGTGGTGGCACTCGGTCTCGCACTAGGCATGTTTCGATGCGATCGCTGGATTGTGCGAAGACAGAAGTTGGCAGCTGTGAGACGCATGAATGTGGAAGTGCGCCATCCAGTCTACTCGAGCCGGAGAGAAAATCCTACCATTTGCACAAGGGGTCGTCGTCGTGCCCCTGTATTGACCCTCAATTATACCACCATCCATTTCTCGGGCCCACCGAGGCATCGCCACACTGTATGCGGATGCAGAACAACGGCGGTGTGGAGCACTGTTTGCCGCCTCTTTTTGGGAGCCTTGTATGCCAGGCCTGGGATACCACATATCGCGGATGCATTGTCGGGAATGAAACGATCGTGAACAGCACGAATCATCCCGATTGCGCTCGCCAGTGGTGTTGGGTCGATCCGAATGACTGTGATCTTCCGCTCCATCAATTTAACTTTTCTGGCGTTACTGCGGCACACTTTTCATATCTTACTTGTGAGCCTCCACAGAATGCATCCGGTGGAACATCTGTTGTTGAGCAAGAATTGGAGACAATCAGCTCTACTGACCTAAAAACCCTGCTACCAGCCACCGCACTTCGCACTGTTGTCATCACACAGTCACCATACATTCAAGTCAAAGCAGATGTCGACGAGACTATCTTCGTCTGCCGGGATATTGATGCACAGCTGCTGAACTCCTGGTTGCGTTCATGTTTCGACATCACCTCGTCAGATGCGTGCTCCGACCCGGTAGTGAACAACGCATGTCGCCGCAGCTGTCAGAATTGCCCTGTAATCACGGTCAATGATCTCCGCCAAGTGTACGAAGGGTTTATCATCGATATGCTAGTAGAAATCGATCGTCGCAACATAGCATTCATGGGCCAGGGTCTCAATTTAATGCTGTTCCAAAGTGTTAAAATCGGCAGTGCTAACTTATGGAGCTCGTGCGAGTATTCCACCAATCAGCCTTGTAGCGATATTTTGTGCTTGCCCGGAGATTGTTTTGAACGGGCATTTGTGACTAGGTATGAGCTGATGCACGATCGAGTGGATTTCTGTATTTCACCATTCTGGCTGACACCTGAACGGCTTATTCACACGTCACCGACTCGAGCACTGTTAAGTGATGAATGGACGGTGATTCTCACAAGCACCACTGCAGCAGGCATCACCAGCGATGGTCGAGGCTTCGACTGGCTTTTGACGAGTGTCATTGACACCGCTTCATTAGCTACTATCATTGGCGGGCTCTTTGCTATTGGTGTGCTGTGGATCGTTTTGGAGCGATACAAATTCACAGCAGCATGCACCGTTCTTGTAACGGGCTCGGCGATTGCACTGTCGCTGTTTGCTAGTGCATACTCGGCATATCTTAGTGAAGAACTCATCCGAGCTTCATCAAACCTGACACTGACAGCTGCTAACTTTTCTGTCCTGAATACAGAGAATGGGTCGGTCTGCGCATGGGCAAGTAGGTCAAAACGGCGCACTAGCATTCGATCGCTATCTGATAGTTATAGGGAGAAAGAATGATGCATGCATGTTGCACGGCACAATGCACATTTCATGGTCGGTTTGAGAGGGTTGGGTCGGGTTAGGCAGCTGCATTGCGGATGCTTTTGTCTACCTGATGCAGGCACAGTCGCCAGAACGTCGCACAGCACGGGTCTGCCATTGGTTGCGGAAATATTGAGCGGCTCTCTTGATGGCCACGTCAAGTTACTGCAGGATCCAGAGAGCAGATGCACTGCTGTGTTAGCCTCGAAACGTGATGCCCAGCATGCTCTTAAGGAAGACTCTAGCTGTGCTTTTACGACCCTGCCTCTAGGCGAGGGGCATGCCGATTCAGTCCTACTTTTCAACAGAAAGCATGTGAACACAGCAGAGCTCCTCACGTATTGGCTCGTCACGGTTGAGGTCGACAGCATGCATGAAACCACATGGGCCAGGTGGTTGACAAATGGATCTCAAGGCGAGACAGGAGCTCTGCCCCTTTGTCCGACATCTTCCTCCAAGTTAGATTTTCCGGAGGTAAGCATACCCGGCAACGTGCTGTCTGCACCAACATGATCTGAATTTGCCAGGTGCTCGGTCCATTGATTATACTTGGAGTATTTGTGGTCATAGCGCTCGTCTCAGTCTTGCTCTCAGTGTTTGTGTGGCCTATGATCGCGAGCAAGCCACGGACTGAGGAGACCGGAAAGCCCGACGGAGCTGAACTGACGGCAAATCCGTATCAGCCCATCGTAAATTCAGAGAAGGACGAAGATGTTAGAGGATTCGTGCAAGAAAAGATGCACGAGTTCAAAGCTGATGTAACTAAGCTCATCCGCCTCACACAGAGTCTTGGTGACGATGTACGGGAATCATTAGAACACCGATCTGAAAGTGCTGAGCCGATGCAAAACGTTTCGGTGACATCATCAGGTACAGTTATTGCGCCCCACCCTCTTGTTAGTAAAGTAATACAACCGTTATTCGTTCTGCAGTGCAATTTGTCAGCCAATTCTCTAGTAAAATTGATGATCGGCTACGATCCGAGGTCGAGATGGTGCGTGGCATCACAGATGAGGCCACTAGAAAGATGGAAGCATTGCAAAGATCGCAGCAGAGAATGTTTGAGCTACAGAATAGGTTGGAGGATTCGGGAAACTCGACCCCAGTAGCTCAGCCACCTGGTTCAAGGACTTTTGATCTGAATGCTGCAGTGGTCTCAAGATTCCCTGCCGGCGTAGAGACTCCCAATAGCCACCCACCCATGCCAGGCCCAGCTGCACTGTCTCTTCAGGACTCGGATGCAAGGCATCAAGAACAAACGAGGTCTCTGCTAGCAGCAGTGGATGATGACGACGACCTCGGAAGGGGAGGCCGTCGACGGAAGCCATTTCTAGACTTCAGCTAAGTTCTTGCCAGCTCAGGCTCCAGTGGACTTTGATACTGTGCACTTGCAGGATCTTGGAGAAAGCGTGTAGCCACACAGGTGTGAGGTAGCAGCATCACAATGTGCATGTATCGTTTCATGCGCATGTGCATCGTGTCAGTCACGGTGGCGCTGTGTTAAGGCAGAAGGGCCCCGCGTACGTGTATGTGGGAGTCTTCTCTCAGAAGACTTTGTTCTCTGCGTGGTGTTGGTACTACTTCCGTGTACATGTACTCAAAAAAAACTGCACAGCTTTTTAGGTGCCTCATGTATAAAAAAACTGCACCTAGAAAAACACCGTAACCGTAGAAAATTTACAATGTACTGCGGCGGGGAGGTGCATGTAAAGAGCAGCGAATAACCCAGAACGTGCGCGTGCACGTCCAATTTTTTGCGCGCCCAGGGCGGTCGTGGGCACGAAACGGACCATTCGATCATGATATGAAAATCTTGCGCCCCAAACCGGCACCGTGACCCAGCTTATAAAACCCCCGCGACCGCGGGCCCTGGCACCAGGGTGAGGACCCGGACGGTCCGAATTCCGATTCCGATTTCCGACTCCAAAATGGCCAGGAATGGGAAGGAAATCCCAAAGTTCCTGCACTTTTTTGGGC